>ERZ1034842.310-NODE-310-length-22212-cov-22.926073_pt1 | contig 22212 bp, 28 predicted proteins | sample MGYA00520634_ERZ1034842 | MGnify/ENA primary metagenome ERZ1034842 (study PRJEB33766, sample SAMN09781734) | gut metagenome | biome: gut microbiome | host: Homo sapiens | place: Madagascar | study: EMG produced TPA metagenomics assembly of the PRJNA485056 data... | reverse complement strand
TTCAAGGTCCTGCTGTGCTCTCCTTACGGGGTGTCCCGCCGGACAGCTTGTATATAATACCACCGCCGCAAGCGTTTGTCAACACCTTTTTTCAATTTTTTTATATATAAAAAGTTTTTGTGGATTTACAATAATAATGTCACTACTGACACCCCTGTATTACATGCTTTGAAAGGTAGGTTTTCTATGGAATGTTGCATTGTTGGTATCAAGTCGCTTATTGGGGTAAAATCCAGAAAGAACGGTAAAGAGCTGAACGCGTATATCCTGCATCTGGTTCGGGAGAACCCCCGCGACAAAGAGCTGAAAGGGCACGAGGTCTGCCAGCAGTTTGTCGATGCAGACCTCATGACCGAGGAAGTCAAAAAGCTGGGCGGCTACTCTATGCTGGTTGGTAGCCGTATTGACATCCGTTACGACCCGGGCGGTTTCGTGGAATCTGTGGAAGTTCTTCCCAACGTCCCCGCCAACAAGTGAAGGTCACCCCATAAGATAAGTCGCTTGTAGCTGTGGAAGGATGTGGGTCGGTTTGGCTACACAAGTGAAAACGCTCCGTTTGCCCGAGGACGTGGTTGAAACCATCAACGGCTTCCCCGGAAGTACATTTACTGAAAAGTTCGTCGCCGCTGCCCGCCTGCTGGGCCGCGACCGGGAGAAGCTCCAGCAGCAACTCCAGAACATGGAGCAGGAAAAACAGCGAAAGCTCCTGTACCTTGCGGATCTAGGGAAAATCACCCGCAAGAAGGAGAACATTCAGTGCACGCTGGATGAAATATTTTGGAAGATGTCCGAGGTGCAGCGCATGTGCAAGACCGTACAGGATGCAACCTCTACGCTGGTCGCGGATTCTTCACATAGCAAGTAAAGGATTATGGTTGGAAAGGAGGTCTGTTCCTATGCTGCAGTTCTTGGAAGCTTCGGGTGGTGCTGATGCCGCTTCCCTCGTTACCACTGTCACCGGCATGGCGGGTACTATGCTCACCACTATGGCCAGCAACTCGATTCTGGGCATCTTCATCGGTGTGCCTATCGCCGGTGTGGTCATTGGTCTGGTCGGTCGCCTGATGCGCCGCCACTAAGACTTTCTCTTCCTCCTAGCTTAAAGGCGTTCGCCCTTACCCTACACCTCAGGGCGGGGCGGACGCCTTTCCTTATGTCAGAGTAGCTTAAAATGTGCTATGGTAGAGCGCCACGCCATGCAAGGCGGTGTGGTGGTGCGGGTTCGACTCCTGCCTCTGGCACCATGTAATACACAATTAGCCCGCAGCTGCGCCTGATCCGAACCGGCTGCAACCACGGGCTGTATGACACGGAGGGTTATTTATGGATTCGTTTCTGACCATGTTTGTTGCGGCTTTTCTGGGCCAAAGCTTCGTGCGCATCCTGGGCTACCTTATTGATGCGATAATAGATTATCGCGCACTCCGTAAATCCCATTCCAGCGACACCAGCGAAGATGAGCCGTAACCAGAATGCTGTACCGTTTGTGATCTCGACTACAAATCCAATGTATGCTAAGGCAAGCCATATGTAAAAAGAACGCCGAGCTTTCCCCAATTCTATATCGAATTGCTTCTTTCGCTTGCTCTTGCGCTTCGGGTCGGTCACGCGTTCAACGACCAAACAAATAAGGCCCGCCAAAACGCTCACTATTAAATCCTTTATCATTTTGTATTCCTTATAGAAAAGCCGCCATTACTGGCGGCGAGTTTTAAGTGCATATATAGTCGTTACTATTATAGCTGTAAATATTGCTAATACCCTGTATTGGTTCTCGGGTGTTGTAAATAGTATTGCAATAAAATTGTATACAAACACCGTTATGTAAAATCCGAAATAACTTATCAATGCAACACCTATAATTGTTGCAATGCGTTTTAAATCCATTCTTTTCACCTCACCATGATTATAACAGGACGTGATAATGTGGTCAAGAAAGTAGCAGCTGTTATAATGGCTGTTTTGTTGTTGTGTGGTCTGATTCCACTATCTGCCTTTGCAGATGATGTTTTGGATGTGTGCCCTAAGTGTGGTAAACGCACGTATGAGACATGGAATGATTGCACATCTTCAATTCCCGATATTGGTCTTCCTCTTTCTTGTAAAAGACGGCATTGTACTTTCTGTCAGTATACTTACTATGATTGGAATTGCATGGGTTTCACTGGCTATAAAGATTTTGATAGCGGCTCTGGCAATCTGATTGCGGATTATTTGAAAGAATGGAAAGATAAAACTTTCGGCAAAAACGCCACCGCCAAGCCCTACCAAACCGGCGGCGGCTCCGCCGGTACTGGCGGCGTAGGCCGTAGGCCGTCTGGCTACTCCCAAAACAATACTCCCAACGTCACCCAAGCTGGTCAGATGCACTTCTATGCCCCCGTTACTGGTTGGACAAGGGCCATATATAGTACCTCTAACTGTAGTTTTTGGTCAAGCAACAGAATCACAGATTTGGAAGTTCCTTCTGCAAATGCATCTGGAACCGTATTCCCTAGTAACTATTCTTCCGATAGCTATGTAATAGCTGTATGTGCTTTTACTGCTCCTGTATCTGGTACATATAGCGTTTTACCGGGTACCACAATTGCCAAATATCGGTACATTCGATCCAACACATGGTATACAGCAGTATACACCTCGAAAAGCGCAACAGGCAGTTACGCAAAGGGTGATTCCGCTTGGCTTGTTGCTCTGGCAGGTGTAATGCCCTCTACGTATCCCTATGACGCCGAAGGCTACGGTGTCGACATCTATGTGGCGCCTCTCGAAAGCACAATCAAGCCGTCCAATAGCATCACCATCAACCAGAACACATGGAATGGCAACATCTACCAGGACAACAGCACCAACCTGACCTACATTTACCCCCAGTACACTACCATCAACGAAAGCAACGAAACGGTCACCAATATTAGCAACAACCCCATCATCTACAACAACGAAACCAAGCAATACTACACCTACGATACCGTAACCAACAATTACTACTATATCACCTACGAAGCGCCCACCCCGTCGCCCTCGCCTGACCCCACGCCGACACCTACCCCGGAACCGGGCGGCGATACTGGCGATACCTCCGGCATCATGAAGATCCTGCAGGAGATCAAGGCCGTGCTGGTCAGCGGCTTTGCGGGGATTACCGAAAAGCTTCAAAATATCGGCGTAGGTGGTTCCACACCGGAGACGGCCAAGCCCGGCAGCAGCTCCGGCAACAAGGGGCAAAGCTGGTGGGAGAAGCTGCTCGGCAAGATCGGCGACGCCATCATGGACGGTCTGCTGGGCGCTATCAGCGCGGTGCTGAAGCTCATCTTTAAGCTGTTCACCACGATTCTGGGCTGGATCATCTGGCTGGTCTCGCAGGTGCTGACCCTGTTCCCGTTCCTGCCGCCCGGCCTTGGGGCACTGCTCATCGGCGGCGTGGTTGTCTGCTTCATTATCGGCCTTATCAAATTCATCCGGGGGTGACAATATGCGTAATACACTTTTGCTGCAGCTGCCAGGCGTCCGGAAGATCTGTCTGTATTACATTGCCGCGCCGGTGCTGCTGCTCTGCCTGTTTCTCGGCACGGCCCTCCCGGCCCACGCCGAGGAAATTGCAGATTCTTCTTCCAGCACGTCCGACAGTACCGATACAGATGACGATCTGACCCTGGGCGGGGACATCACCGACGCCTACGACAAGTATGCGGGCGGTGTGGATTCCGGCCTGGATGACGTCAAGGATCAGTACGACGGCCTGGTCAACGATTCCGCGCTGGGCTTTGTGCAGGCCGTCACGTCCTGGATACCGACCGAGTTCTGGGTCGTTGTAGGGCTGTCCATTGGTTCGCTGGTCGTGCTGGGCATTGTCAGCTGGTTAAAGGAGTGAGAGCATGGCACAGTTTGCCGCTGTATGTACTGCTGTGCTGGATCTGTTCCGGCACAAGTTCACGCTGTACGGCTTTACCATCAGCTATTGGGACGTCCTGATCTGGTCGCTGGTGGCCGGTATCGTAATATCGTTTATAAAGGGGTTGTTGACCGGTGACGAATAAGTTTATAACCGTCCTGTGCGCCTGCCTGCTTGCCATAGCCGCCATGGCGCACACCGTACGTGCGGAGGAATACGAAGATGTACCTGTTGACCCACCCACTGAGACGGTGGAAGAGACGCCTGCGCCGGAAGATCCGGCACCTGGTGCGCAAGCTTCTGCGCGTGTACCTGTGGAGATCGACGCTGCAGCACTGGCCGAAGCTCTGACCGAGGCCCTGGCCACGCCTACACCTGACCCGGACGCCGAGCCAACGCCCGAACCCACGCCGCAGATCATCGTGATCCAGGCCACGCCGGAGACCGCCCCGACCCCCGAACCGACCGAGGCCCCCACGATCTGGGACAAGCCGTTCAACGACTACACGCCCACCGAGGGCCTGCTGCTGCTCACATTCGTGGCGCTGTGCTTTCTGGCGCTGCTGATCTGGTTGAGGTGATACCATGGTAGAACAATTTCAAAATCTGCTGGCCTTTTTCGGTGTTACCGGCGTACCGCAGAACTTCGCCGAGCTGGTGCCCTGGCTGGTCACTGTGCTGGCCTGCCTGGCCATCTTCTGGGGCGCGCTGAAGCTGATGTTCGGCATCGTCCGCACGATGTCGCGGTGGAGGTAGTGCCATGTGGGGCTTGATTCTGACCGTTGGTGCGGTCATCGTGGTGGCGCTGTTCCCCGCCGTGCGCTGCGCCGTGACCCATCCGCTGCACGTCCTCTGGTATGGCGTACTGGACAGCTTTACCTATCTGCGCCATAAAGATTATAATTGCTGCCACACCGGTGACCTCGACATCTACTGCGGGTACTTCGGGTCCGGTAAAACACTGTCGCTGGTCCACAAGGTCACCGGCCTGTATGAACGTTACGACGGTAAGACCGTCTGGTGCCCGCGCCGGGGCAAATTCGTCACCCAGCGGGTGCTCATCCTCTCCAATGTGGCGCTGGCTGTGCCCTATCAAGAGCTGCGCAGCCTGGCGCAGGTCGTGGCCGCCAGCAAGGTCAACCAGGCCTACGATGATGAGCACGATACCCTGACCGTAACCATTGCCTGTGTGGACGAATTGGGTGTGCAGCTGAACAGCCGGTCTTTCCGGGACAACATCGACCCGACGTTTTTGTCCACGCTGCTGTGCTGCCGCCACTACTACATAAGCCTGTACGGCAGTGCCCAACGATTCGGCCACGTGGACAAGCTGATGCGCGATGTCACGCTGAACGTCATCCAATGCCGCAAGATCTGGCGCCTGCAGTGCAACAGCTGGTACGATGCCTGGGAACTGGAGAACGTCACCAACCCCGAACTGGTCCGCCCGCTCCGGCGCGGCTGCTGGTTCGTGCGCAATAAGGACTACCGCGCCTACAATACACTGGCGGTGGTCGACACCCTGACGAAGCGGTTCGAGGAGAAGGACATGCTCTCCGAGGCCGAGATCCTGGCCGCCCGCGCCCCTGCCGCTCCCACACCGGATGCCGTGACGAATAAGAGCCGCAAGGCTCGGAAGATCACGCGGAACAAGTGACCCCGGCATGCGCTGCGGCGTGCAGGCTTTAGCCTACGCCGCAGCGCTGCCGTAATTAGAGAGTCCCCGGTAACGAGACCGAAGGCCCCGCCCGAGGTATTGGCAGCGCCTGCGCGGCGTTTTTCTTGCCATAACTGCCGCTTTCCCCGCGCAAGGGCAAGATGCGGGTCTTCCCACCGCCTGCAGTTTGTTTCTTTATCAGCTTTTCAAATGCGCCTACGGCGCATTTGTCCATTTTACGGGGCCTCGCGTCCCGCCTGAACCCCCGTGATGTAGCACGGGGGTACAACTCACCGCGAACCTTGCCACAATCTGCCGTTTTTTCTTTCAGCAACGTCAATTTTGAGAGGTGCAAAATGTCGAAGCAAAGAACACAAAAATCCGGCCCCCATGATGCAACAAGAATCCTTGTTGACTACTTCTGTTTTACCGTTTCTGTCAGTGAGTTCTTCGACCATGACATCACCGATGAAAAGGCCGTCTACACTGCCGACCGCATTGAGCGCAAGTTTATGCTGCGCGGGCTGGAATTCCAGGAACGCAAGGGCATGTACGGCTATGCGTATGCCCGGTGGTATGATGGTATCGTCTACGCTTGGGGCGGCAACAATACCATCTACATCCAGATGTCCGGCACCGGTTGCCGCACCTGGGAGACCACGCACCCCGGCCTGGCCTGGGAACGGTGGATCATGCAGCTGCAATCCACTTACGCCACACTGCACATAAGCCGTATCGACATTGCTTGTGATACCTTCGGCATGCTCAAGCTCCGCACGGTCCAGGCGTTTACGCGCAAGCGCAACTATATAAGCCGCTGGAAGACCTACCTGATCCAGGAGGGCAGCTCCGAAATGGCCGTCATATGGGGCAGCAGTAAGTCGGACTTCCGCCTGCGCATTTACGATAAGACCCTGGAACGTGAGGTCAAGGGCAGCATCGACGCCGACAAAGTGCCTAAGAATTGGGTCCGCTGCGAGTTCCAGCTCCGCAATGATGCTGCAGCATCCTTCGTCCGCTCCTGGCAGGCAAGCGGAAGTATCGGCGATACTTTCATGGGCATCATGCGCAACCAACTGCTCTACGTAACCCAGTACGACGGCATTCACCGGGACCGAGCCACTACAGCCCCCTGGTGGGAGCGTCTGCTGGGGGACGCGGGACAGATCCACATGGCCTATGATGCCGGTAAAGATTACAACTTCGATTCTCTCTCCCGCTACATCTTCCATCAGGCCGGCAGCAGCATCAAGGCATACCTCACCATCATGGACGGCGACCTTGAACCGCTGCTGCAGGGTGTGCGGATGTCCTCGCTAAACGACCGGCAGACGGAACTTGTCCGCTCGGCCCAGAAAGAACGTCGGGGACGGCAGGAACGACAAATCGAATACGCGCAGATGTGAAAAGGGTTGGTTTTTGGAATGGGTGGAAAGCATCTCACACGGGACGACCGGGTCAGGATCGAGGCAATGCTCAAGGCCAAGGTCAGTACAGTGCAAATTGCGGCGGTGATTGGGTGCAGCAAGCGCACCATCTACCGCGAAAAGCAGCGCGGCCTGTGTGAGCAGCTGAACCACCGAACTTCTAAAACCTATATGATCTACTCCGCCCAGAAATCGCAGAACCGGGCCGATCAGATGCGCGACCTGCACAAGGGCCGCCCGGTCAAGCTCTGCCCGCAGTTGGCCGCCCATCTTGAGGACTACATAGGCAAGCGCCATTACAGCCCCGCCGCTGCGGTGCGGGAGATCCTGCTGCAAGGTATGGCATTGCCGCAAATTTCCACCAGCACGGCCTACCGATACATCTACCGGGGATACCTCCGCCTGTGCAGCCTGGACTTGCCGGTCGGCCGCTACCAGTTGAAGAAAAAGCAGAACGAGCAGTACATCGCCAAAAGCCACAAGAGCGACCGCAGCATAGAGGAACGCTCGGCCGAGGTGGAGACCCGCGAGGATGTCGGCTTCTGGGAGATGGACACGGTAGTCGGCAAGAGCGCCGGGCCGAGCCGCTGCCTGCTGGTGCTGACCGAGCGCAAGACCCGCTACGAGATCGTCCGCGTACTGGAAAGCAAAACTGCCCGCGAGGTACTGCGGGTGCTGCATACACTCCGGCATGATCTGGGCGAGGACTTCGGCAAGATCTTCCGCGCCATAACCTGCGACAACGGCTGCGAGTTCTCCGCCGCCAAGGAGATGGAGCAGCTGACCCCGATCTACTACTGCCATCCGTATAGCAGCTGGGAACGCGGCAGTAACGAGAACCAGAACAAGCTGATCCGCCGGTTCTGCAAAAAAGGAAAAAGCATGGCCACCCTTACGGATGACCATGCCGAGTATATAACACTGTGGATGAACAACTACCCCCGCCGCTTGTTGGGCTGGCAGCGCCCCGCCGACCTCATGGCCGCCGAGTGCGCCGCGCTGGGCGCAAAAATGCCTGCCTGATTTTGTGACATTTCGCTTGACAATTTTCTCAAATTTCCCGCCCTGCGGGGAGTCGCCACTCTAGGGCAGCCTTAGTTCTGCAATTGTTTTCGTTCTTCCTCGGTCAGTTCCCGGTACTCGCCGGGGGCAAGGGTCTCATCCAATGCAACGCCGCCGATGGAGAGGCGGTGGAGTGTGTTGACGCCGGCGTCGTAGACGCCGAACATGCGCTTGATCTGGTGGTAGACGCCCTGGTGCAGGGTGACGCGCACGGTGCAGGGGTCGTCCCCGGCCGGTTCGGCCTCGGCGGGGGCCAGGTGTTCGCCGTCGGCCAGGGTGACGCCCGCCGTAAAGCCGCGGCGCATCTCCTCGGTCAGCGGAGTGTCCAGCGTAACCAAATACTGCTTGTCCACATGGTGGGCCGGGGCCAGGATGTCATGGGCCAGGGCACCGTCATCGGTCAGCAGTACAAAGCCGGTGCTGGTCTTATCCAGGCGGCCCGCCGGGAACAGCTCCCGCCGGGGGTAGTCCGCAGCCACCAGGTCCACCACAGTGGTATCCCGCTTGTCGCGGCTGGCGCTGACGACGCCCTCCGGCTTATTGAGCATGATATACACATACTTTTTATATTCGCCTGCCAACGGCGCGCCGTCCAGCGCGATCTGCGCGGCGGTCTCGTCCAGCTGGGTATCCGCCTTGCGGCAGATCTTGCCTGCGACCATCACGCGCCCCTTGGTGATGGCCTTGCGGCTTTCGCTGCGGGTCATGCCGGTGCGCTCGGCCAGGTACTTATCCAGCCGCATCATGCCTGGTGCTCCTGGGTGATGGCCGCCGTTTTGCCGCGGGTCACCTTGATAAGATCGGCAGGGGCGCACTCCACCTGGGTGCCGATGCGGCCGCCGGAGACCATGATGGTGGGCTGGGCCAGACAGCTTTCATCGTAGACGGTGACGAACTGCTTTTTCATGCCCACAGGGCTGCAGCCGCCGCGGATATAACCGGTGACTTTATTGATGTCGGCCACGTGGATCATGGCCACGCTTTTGACGCCGGCGGCCTTGGCAGCCTTTTTCAGGTCCAGCTCGGCCAGCACGGGCACGACAAACACATAATAGTTATGGTCTGCCCCCTGGGTGACCAGCGTTTTAAAAACGCGGGCCGGGTCCTGGCCGGTCAGGCGGGCGACGTTGGCGCCGTCGACGGCCTGGCCTTCCTCGTGGGGGTATTCATGGGCGGTATAGTTGACCTTGGCACGCTCCAGCATGCGCATGGCGTTGGTTTTTGCTTCTTTTGCCATTTGAGATGACCTCATTTTCATTTATTATATAGTATAAGGTGCGGGCCGATGCAAGCATTGCGGGGTCGCGCAGCGATCAATGTCCCTGCGGGGCATTGAACCGCACGAGCGGGCCAGCTTTGCTGGCTGGCGGCCTTCGTTTTGGCCGTCAAGCGGGCCCCTACAAAGGTTTTCCCTTTATATAAGACATGCCCATTATACGTCCCCTACAAAATTTTGGCAAGGGGGGTTGACTTTAGCGCGTTAAAGTGTTAGTCTATCATCATTCGATAAGAAAACACGAACGCTGGCGGCGATTGCGCCAGGAATCCAAAAGTTTAAGAAATAGAGAAATGGGAGATACATTATGATCATCGTATTAAAACAGCACGCCCCGGCCGAGCAGGTCGACTCCCTCTGCCACGAGCTGGAGGATATGGGCTACCAGATCAACGATTCCATGGGCAGCGACACCCACATCCTGGGCCTGATCGGCGACACCAAGTCCCTGGCCGAAAGCTGGGTGCTGGCCAACCCGGTGGTGGAGACCTGCCGCCGCGTGACCGAGCCGTACAAGAAAGCCAACCGCAAGTTCCACCCGGACGACACCATCGTGGACGTGGGCGGGCACAAGATCGGCGGCGGGTACTTTGCCGTGATGTCCGGTCCCTGCAGCGTGGAAAGCAAGGAGCAGATCACCTATGTGGCCCAGCGCGTACAGGCCGCGGGTGCCAGCATCCTGCGCGGCGGCGCGTTCAAGCCCCGCACCAGCCCGTACAGCTTTCAGGGTTTGCGTGCCGAGGGCCTGGAGCTTTTGCAGGAGGCCCGCGCTGTGACCGGCCAGCCCATCGTGACCGAGCTGATGAACAACGAGCACATCCCCCTGTTTGAGGATGCCCACGTGGACATGATCCAGATCGGCGCACGCAATATGCAGAACTTTGAGCTGCTGAAAGCCGTGGGCCGCCTGAAGACCCCTGTGCTGCTGAAGCGCGGCCTGTCCTCCACCCTGGAGGAACTGGTGATGAGCGCCGAGTACATCATGGCCGAGGGCAACCCTAACGTGGTGCTGTGCGAGCGCGGCATCCGCACCTTTGAGACCAGCATGCGCAACACGCTGGATATTTCCGCTGTGCCGATGCTGAAAAAGATGACCCATCTGCCTGTGGTCATCGACCCCAGCCACGCTGCCGGCATCGCCTTTATGGTGCCCGCGCTGGCCCAGGCTGCCGTGGCCGTGGGCGCGGATGGCTTGATGATCGAGACGCACAACAACCCGGCCAAGGCCAAGAGCGACGGCGCCCAGAGCCTGACGCCCGACCAGTTCGACGCCCTGATGAAGGTCATCAAGCCGGAGCTGGAATTCTTTGGGAAGAAGTTGAACTGATAAGCAGTTCGTGGGGGCGGATATAGAATCCGCCCCTACGACCGCTACGTGAAACGATATGCCATCTCCGCAGGACTGCGGCAACGCAGGCGCCTGCGGGCGAGGCCATACTCACCCCTACGAGCATGGCGCTCATATAAAGTATATAAGGTCAGCAGCAGGGTCGGGAAAGCCCTGCTGCTTTTTTGCTGCCGATAGGGGTGCCGCAGCGCATGGATTTTGCGGCAGTCAAAGAGCTACTTCCGGGTATTTCCGCCCGGTATATATACTGCGGAACTCCGGAAGTACCCTGGTGTTTCCAACTACTTCCGGAGTTATGGAAGTAGCTATAATTAACATATCTATGTAATTTATATAAGTACTTCCGTAGTTCCGCAGTTTTGATAAAGGGGTGGCTGTTTTTGCCAGAAACCACCGTCGCAAAAAAGATGCGCCCCGCCGGGCGTGGCGAAGCGCATGCTTATTGGCTTTATTGGCCCGGTTCGTCTTTGGCGGGCTTGGTGCTTTGGGGCGTGCTGATGCCGGTCTTCCGGGCCGTTTGGATTGCCGAGGCGGCAGCCTCTTTGGCGGTCTGGGCCGCAGACTGCGCGGCATTGGCAGCCGTTTCTTTTGCCGTCTGGGCGGCGGCGGCAGCTGTACCCACGGCGGTCTGCGCGGTCTCCTTAGCAGTCTGGGCCACCTCTTTGGCAGCGGTCCTGGCGGCAGCGGCCAGCTCGTTCAGACGGCGGACGCCGGCGCGGGTGGAGGCCAGCGTCTCGGCGTAGGTAAGGCTCTTCATATCCGGGAAGGCCCGCAGCAAGCGGCGGGTGCCCATCTTATCCACGCTGATGTCACGCAGCTTGGCGCGCATTTCGTTGGCACGCAGCAGCATTTCCAGCTTCAACTCGGCAGCGTTCTCGCGGCCCTCCAGCTTGGCCAAGGCCAGCTGCAGTTTTTGCTCGTCCAAAATGGTATCGGCGGTCATGGCGCTGACGCCCAGCACGGTGGTCAGCTTGTCGCTGGTCACGCGCAGGCGGGCGCGCACCTCGTCGATCTCTTTCAGCTTTTTGTTCAGGCCGGTGGCGGCGGCTGCGGAGACGATGAGGTCGACCACAAACAGCGCCAGCACGGCGGCTTCGGCAGGCACCAGCACCTTCATGGGCAGCGGGCTGCTGACCTTGGCCAGCGCCGGGTGCACCACCTTGACCATGATGACACTGCCCAGGCCCCACAGCAGCGAGAACTGCGGGCAGATGTAGCCGCCGATGTTGAACTTCATGTTGGAGTAGTCCCACCAACGGATGTGGTAAATTTTGAACAGCGTCCAGCCGCCCACCAGCTCGATGGCGGTGGTGAGCACCATGCCCACAAAGAACACCGCCACGGTGCTGACGCTTTTCCCCTCGCCGGCGGGGGCCAGCGCGGCCACCGTCCAGTTCAGCACCACCATGCCGCAGCCGTAAATGGGGCAGATGGGGCCGCAGAGGAACCCGCGGTTGACGAGCCGCCGCTCCTTGATGGCGGCGTAGACGACCTCGACGCCCCAGCCGATACAGCCGTAGAGGAAGAACCAATACAGCGTTTGTACGACAAATGAAAAGATTTCTGTCTGGGTCATTCGGCGTCCTCCTGCGGGGCGGGTGCTTCGGCGGCTTCCTCCTCTTCCTCGGCTTCCAGCTCTTTAGCCAGGGTCTTGGGCTCCACCCAGGTCACGGTGCTGTCAGGGCCTTTGCGGGCGATCAGCGCCTTGATGGGGATGCCCATCTCGGTAAACATACCCTCGTGTTCGGTGCGCAGGTTCCAATCCGGCTCGTTGGCGTGCAGGTCAAAGGTCTGCCAGGTGATCTCAAAGCCTGCCGCCGGGAAGTAATGCAAACTGTCCCGGAACAGGTCATCGTCGTCGGTCTTGAACCAGATCTCCGCGCCCTCATCCATCAGCTGGCGGTATTGCAGCAATTGGCGGGGATGAGTCAGGCGGTGCTTGTTGCTGCCCGCATTTTTGCTCCACGGATTGCAGAAGTTGATGTAGATGCGGTCCACCCGGTCGGCAGGGGTGAAGGCATTGCCCAGGCGCTCGATGTCGATGCTGGCGATCTTGACGTTATCAGGGGTCATGCCGCGCTCGGCATAGGCGGCCTCGACCTTGCGCTTGGCCAGGATCAGCACCTTGTCGGTGATGTCGATGCCCAGGTAGTTGATGTCCGGGTGCTGAGGGGCCAGCTGCGCCAGGAAACCGCCCTTGCCGCAGCCCAGCTCCAGGTGCCAGGGCTGGTCGGGGCGGGCGTAGGTCTCGTGCCAGTGGCCGCCGTGGGTCAGCGGCTCGTGCACATGGAAGTCGCAGGCCAGCAGTTCGGGGCGGGCGTAGGGTTTAAAACGCATTCTCATGGGAGTGTCTCCTGTTATAATAATGTAGAAAGTTTCTCGCGGACGACATCGGGCGTAAGGCCGGGCTGAGCCAGGCTGCCCTGGCAGAAGGCAGGCTTGCCGCCGCCCCGGCCTGCAAAGGCTTCGTTCAGTGCCCTGCCCAGGGCGCGGGCGTCGGTGCCATCGGGGGCGGCCAGCGCGTAGGATAGGCCCTGCCCGCCGGGGGCGAGGGCGCAGGCGACCTGATTTGTGCCCGCGCAGACCGCCATGGCAATGCGGCGCAGGCCATCGCCGTCGGCTCCCTCGGCCCACAGCACGGCGGGCCGGTCGGGCGCTGCAGCCTGCACGTAGGCATCCGCCAGGGCGTTTTGCAGCGCGGCAATGCGCTGCTTTAGGGCAGCTTCGCCGTTCTGGCGGTTCTCTACCGCCGGGGTCAGGCTGCCCGCCGGGGCAGAGAGCACGCGCCCTGCGGCTTCGGCGTCGGCACAGATGGCGGCCACCGCGTCATAAGCGCGCCGCCCGCAGGCCACAGCCAGCCGCATACCGGTCTTGTAATGCTGGGCAGAGATGATTTTGATCAGCCCCACCTCGCCGGTGCGGGCCAGATGGGTGCCGCAGCAGGCGCAGCAGTCGCCGCCGGCTTCCACCAGCCGCACGGGGCCGTCCAGCTCCTTTTTGCTGCGGTACTCGGTGGCGGCCAGGGTGGCGGCGTCGGGGATGTAGCAGTGTACGGGGGTGTCGGCCCGCACGGCGGCGTTGGCTTCGGCTTCGGCCCGGGCCAGCTGGGCGGCAGAAAGCGGGATGCTGGTGTCCATCCGCACGTAGGGGGTGCCGATGTGGAAGCCCACATTCTCGGCCCCGAACAGGCGGTGGAAGGTGCCGCTGAGGATATGCTCGCCGGTGTGCTGCTGCATGGCATCCAGGCGGCGGGGCCAATCGATGCGGCCGGTCACGGCGGTGCCCGGCTCCAGCGGAGCGTCCGTGGTATGGGTGATGGTGGTGCCGTCGGTATGCACGTCAGTCACCTTCGCAGTGCCCAGCGTGCCCAGGTCACAGGGCTGGCCGCCGCCCTCAGGGAAGAAGGCAGTCCTGTCCAACACGACCGCATAGCCGCCCTTGGCCGGGGTGCAGGAGAGCACAGCTGCAGCAAATTCCTGCACATAAGCGTCTGTTTCGTATAACTTTTGCGTCACAGAAAGGAGACTCCTTTCAAAAAAATCAGATTTTTCTTATTATAACACAAAACAGGTGTGGAAAAAACCTTTCATTTCCTATATAATAAGAAATATATGGGCTGAAATTTAGGAAGGCTCGCCCCCTACAAGTAGGTCACTTCCCTGTTGTGCCCATCATTTCCTACCAGGAGAACTTCAAACCTATGCAAAAACAAATCACCCCGGCGGCGCTGGCGTTATCGGCGCTGCTGCTTACCGCCTGTGCGGCGGCCCCTGTGGAAAGCGTTGCCACGGTGGAGACGGCCCCCGAGCCTGCTCCCCAGGTGCTTACCGCCTATGCCGCTGACGGGCTGGCCCCCGCCCTGCAGGCTTATGCCGATGCCCAGGGCGTGGCCCTGAACTGGACGGACGATGCCAGTACCGCCAGCCTGCTGGCGCTGGACCACCAGCCGGACGGCGCCACCCTGGATGTGACCAGCGATACCCTGCTGGCCGCAGCCGCCGCCCGCGCCAATATTACCGAGAGTGCCGCCGCCCTGCCCGCAGGCCGCAGCCTGTACGGTTACTGGGTCAACGGCAGTCTGCTGAACAGCCTGCTGGGCGATGGCGCTGCCGAAGCCCTGCAGAATGCCAACTGGGACGAGTGGAGCGACTTTGTGGAGACCCTGCAGGACTGGCTGGCCGAGCCGAAAGCCGCCACCGTCACCTTAAACGGCGCCGACCGCACCCTGCCGGAGGCCCGGCCCGAAGCCCTGACCGCCACCGGCGTATTTGCCCCGCCGCTGGACCGCACCAGCGGCTACACTGTGGCCGTGCTGGCGGCGGATGGCCAGTATACGGCCGACGCCCTGACCGGCCCGCTGAACGGCATCTACAGCGCCGTCTCGCTGGAATGGGACGCCATGGCCGACAGCGCCGAGGGCGGGTTGTTCCGCCGGGCCAGGCTGACCGACATGCTGGCCGCCTACGGGGCCGACGCCTGCCAGGATTTGGTTTTGATCCCCTTCAAAACCAACCTGGAGGACAGCGATTTGACCACCGAAGAGTATAACCTCACCGGCCTGCTGGACTACCCCATCCTGGCCAATACGGGCTGCTTCGCCATTCAGGACACCGGCGATGCCGCCGCACTGAAATCCGCCGAGAGCGCCGTGCTTTGGCTGTACTCCAGCGGCGATGGTGAAAAAGTCCTGACCGACACGCTGGGCGTCATCACCCCGTGGAACACCGCGTCCGACACCACCACGCTGGGCGCGATGCAGGTGGAGCAGGTCAACACCGCCATCCTGCCGGGCATCGACCTGCCCACGGCGGCAGCGGCCCAGGCCCTTACGGCCAACGAGGAAGCCCTGCAGGGCGGCACACGCGGCAAGGCCGAGCGCACCGCCTTTACTCAGGCCGCTTTGGCAGCCCTGGGTGCCGAATAAAGAGGACATTAAAAACACTAGCGAAAGAAAAGAAGGATAGCAAATGGGTTTTGCACGTTGCAGCGGTATTCTTATGCCGCTTTCCAGCCTGCCGGGCGGTTATGGCATCGGCAGCATGGGCGCACCCGCCCGTAAGTTTGTGGATTTTCTGGCTGCCGCCGGGCAGACGATCTGGCAGATCCTGCCGGTCGGCCCCACCGGCTATGCCGACAGTCCCTACCAGAGCTGCTCCGCCTTTGCGGGCACCCCCTACTTTATTGATCTGGATCAGCTGGTCAAGGACGGCCTGCTGACCCGCCGAGATTTCGCCAAGATCCACTGGGGCGGCGACGCGGCCCACATCGACTACGGCATCCTGTACGAGAAGCGCTTCGACGTGCTGCGCAAGGCCTACGCCAACTTTTTAAAGCAGCGCCCCGTGCCCGGCTACGACACCCCCTACCCCGACGATTGGTACCGCTTCCAGTTTTTGAGCAGCGAGTGGCTGCCCGACTACTGCCTGTACATGGCCATCAAGCGGGACAACGGCATGGTGGATTGGCAGCAGTGGCCCGAGGCCCTGCGCCTGCGCGACCCCGCCGCCCTGGCTGCTTTTAAAGAGGAACACGCCGAGGAGGTCGGCTTCTGGGCGTTTGTCCAGTACGAGTTCGACCGCCAGTGGCGCGCCCTGCACGCCTATGCCAAGAGCAAAGGCGTATCCATCATGGGCGATATTCCCATCTACGTTGCCGCCGACTCCGCCGATGCCTGGGCGGGCCGCGAACTGTTTGAGACCGACGCCGACGGCAAGCCCCGCCGCGTGGCAGGCTGCCCGCCGGACTACTTTGCCGCCGACGGCCAGCTGTGGGGCAACCCCCTGTATGATTGGGACTACCATCGCCGCACCGGCTACGCCTGGTGGATCCGTCGCATCCGCCACGCCCTGTTCATCTACGACATCCTGCGCATCGACCACTTCCGCGGCTTCGACACCTACTGGGCCATCCCGGCTGGGGAAAGCACCGCCCGCAACGGCCGCTGGGAGAACGGCCCCGGCATGGACCTGTTCCGCACCCTGCACAACGCCCTGGGCGAGCTGCCCATCGTGGCCGAGGATCTGGGCGAGATGTTTGACTCGGTCCGCCAGCTGCTGGCTGACAGCGGTTTCCCCGGCATGAAGGTGCTGCAGTTTGCCTTTACCGGCGAGGACAGCGTCGACCTGCCCCACAACTACCCCCGCAACTGCGTGGCCTACCCCGGCACCCACGATAACAACACGCTGGCCGGCTGGTTCGGCGAGGAGCTGACCCCCGAATACCGCCAGCAGGCCCGTGAATACTTTGCCCTGAATAAGGCCGAAGGCGAACTGCGCGGCATGCTGCGCGGCGTGATGGCCAGCACCGCCGCCCTGGCCATCATCCCGATGGCCGACTGGCTGGAGGAGCCGTCTGCCTCCCGCATGAACACCCCCGGCGTGGCCCAGGGCAACTGGCAGTGGCGCGTGGATGAGAAGAAGCTCACCCCCGCCCTGGCCAGGGAGATCAAGGCCATGACCGTGCGGTACTTCCGCGCACCGGCCACCCGGAAATAATCGCATAACAGCCCCGCATGGTCCCCGCGTATCCAGCCAGGGACCATGCGGGGTGTTTTCTATAACGCAGCATCTGCTTTTTTTGTGAACCTAAACAATGTTTTGCGCTGTAGTGCGCAAATTCTTTGTGCAAGGCAGAACTATCCAGCAATCGTATTTTGTGATACAATAGTTTGGTACTTGAAAGTTATTTTCCTAATAGGGATCTTTTGTTTTAAAAATGAGGAACTGACATGAAATTTGAGTATACCCTCGCTGAACTGTCCACCGCGATCACCGCGCTGGAGCAGGTCTACGGCAAGGTCAGTGTACTGGACCCCTACCTGGGCACCGTGCTGGACCCCGCCACCCTGCAGCCCACCGATAAAGCCGAGGAACTGACCGCGCTGGATGAGACCGGCCGCGGCGTGCAGCTGGTCCAGGCCGATGACGGCCCGGAGCTGGTGCTGTACCAGGGCATCCAGGCGGACGCCCGCCCCTGCGTGTTGGCTTTCCACTGCTGCATGCCCCACAATCTGCAATCCTCTGCCGGGGCCGAGAATTCCTTTAATCGCGTGCTGGCCCAGATGCAGGAGGAGCTGCGCCGCGATTACCTGACCGGCGTGTACAATGCCCGCTATCTGGACACTGAGTACCGCCGCTACGCCGAGCCCCAGGCCCAGGCCGGCAAGCCCGTGGGCGTGGTGATGGCCCGCGTGAACGAGTATTGGAGCCTGCGCCAGAACGAGTCCGCCAATGCGGCCGACTGCTGCCTGAACATGGCCGCCGGTATCCTGCAGCTGTCTGTCGGCACCGACGACAAGGCCGCCGTGCTGGCCCGTTTGGAAGACGGCCTGTTCGCCGTGGTAACGGTGGGCACCCCCGCCGCCCGGGTGGCCCGCAAACTGCAGGACGCGCTGGACAACTCCCGCCGGGAGTTCAGCATCAGCCTGTCCCGCCGCGGCAGCTTTACCGTGCAGCTGGCCAGCGCCGAATGGGGCGAGACCCCGGCCTGGGACATGATGTTCTCTCTGGCCCAGCAGCGCCTGTGATTTTTGCATAAAAGCATCCCCCTTGTGTACATACTATGGTTGACCGACCACCACGTACACAAGGGGGATTTTGTTATGCAAACCGATAATGAAAAAATGCTCCAGGAGATCGTGCAGAACACCGAGATGGGCAAAAACACGCTGGACGAGCTGATGGGCCTGACCCACGACCAGCGGTTGAAAGACGAGATGATGCGCCAGAAGCGGGAGTATCGGCGCATCAACCAGGCGGCCCACACCGCACTGGATGCCATCGGGGCCGAGGCCCAGGGCCAGAGCGCTGCCGCCCGCATGAGCGTGAGCATGGGCATCCGCACTCGCACCATGATGGACAAGTCCACCCGCAACCTGGCCACCATGCTGGCCGAAGGCAGCGGCCAGGGCGTGCTGGACTGCAAACGGGCCGAAAAAGACTACCCCGCCGCCAGCCCCGGTGCGAGGAAGCTTTGCCAGGAACTGGGCGAATTCCAATCGTCGGCCGAGGAGACCTGGCGGGAGTTTGTTTGAAGTTTATTTGGATCATGTGCTGCCACCCAGCCCTGCCTACCCCGCGGCAGGGCCTTTTTATTACGGCATCCTGCCATTATAAAAGGGCGTCACCGCATGGTGGTGACGCCCGCAAGGCAGACTCTTAAAACAAAATCAAGAATTCAAACAAACAGCTCAATCACAAACACCAAAACGCAGCAAAGAACCGAAACCGGAAACAGCCCTGCTCCCAGCCAGGCGGCCACAATGCCCGCCGCCAGGGCCACTGCGCCGGAGATCGGCGTCTGGGTGGCGTGGATGATGGCCGGGAAGGTCATGACCGCCAGCGTCACGTAGGGCACGTAATACAAAAACGACTGGATGAACCGGTTGCGGATCGGCTTGCGGATCAGCGTCAAAGGCAGGATGCGGATGGTGTAGCTGACCAGGGCCATCACGACAATGTAGATATAATTATTCATCGCTGCCGCCCTCCTCTGCCAACTGGTCCTTCACCGGGAACAGCACCGCCGCAGCCGCTGAAATGACCACCGTCAGCAGGATCGTGCGGGTACCGTCAGACATGGCTGAAATCCCCGGCAGATAATTACAGGCAAGGCTCAGCGCGAAACTCAGCGCCACCAGCCCGGCAATGATGTGGTTCTTCCGCGCCGGTGGGATGATGATCGCCAAAAACATGCCGTACAGCGCCACGCTCAGCGCGCTGACCACCCGCAGCGGCAGTGCATTGCCCGCCATAATGCCCAGCGCCGTACCCACAGCCCATCCGGGCGCTGCCAGCAAAATCGCGCCGTAGGTGTAATAGGGATTTAAATGGCCGGGCCGGGCGATGGTGATGCCGAACAGCTCGTCCGTTACGTCATACCCAATGACCAGCCGGTGCCAGAACGGCGTACCCGGCGCAAACCGCTGGGCCAGGGCACAGCTCATCAGCAGGTAGCGTGCGTTGGCGATCAGCGTGATGACCGCCACCTCCCAGTAAGTGGCCTCGGCCGCAATCAGCGTAAAGGCGGCGTACTCCCCTGCCGACGCGTTGTTCAGCAGGCTGGCCCAAAAGCCCTGCATCGGGGTAAAGCCCGCGTGCCGCGCGGCAATGCCCAGCGAGAACGCCACCGCGAAATATCCCAGTGCAATGGGGAACCCGTCCCGCATGCCGTCACAAAATACCCTGCGGCTGAACGCCCAGGGCTTGTTCTTTTCCTGTTCCATTTTTCAGCTTCCTTTTGCTGCTATTTCACACCGTCATCCATTATAGTACACCCCACCGCAAAAAGAAAGCACCCCGCCACATAAAAGCCGCCAAAATGCTTGACGCACCCCGCCGCCGGTATTATAATAAGAGAGCCGGGTTCGCCCCGGCATACACACCGAGGTGTTGCGCAGTTGGTAGCGCGCGTGGTTTGGGACCACGAGGCCGCAGGTTCGAGTCCTGTCACCTCGACCAAAACAAATGCCGTAGATTCGTTAAAATCTACGGCTTTTTTTATTTTAAATACACACTTTAAGTACACACTTATGTTGGTTTACCGTGTCACAGCTGCATCTGCCGCTTGATGGTTTGCAGGGCGGTGCGCAGGGGGCGATAGAGGAGAAGCATGATGGCAAAGTTGCCTGCGCCGTGCATGGCGTCGTAGGGCAGACCGCTGAGCCACCAGCTCAGGGCAAAGGCGGGTGTTTTGGCAAACAGGTATACCGCCGCGCACAAACCACCAAAGCACAGGCCATACGCCCCGCTGAACAGCGCCCACAACAGCGCGTGGTCCATCCGGCGCAGCAGCCAGGCCAGCAGCGCCAGCAGGTACCAAATGTACAGGTACATGGCCCACCACAGCCCAAAGCCGTACAGCACGCCTTGCAGCAGAATAAACACCGTAATGGCGCCGGGTGTCTCACGCGGGAGTTCCAGCGCAAACAAAATGATCAGCAGCGTGACCGGCTCGATGTTGGGCAGGCCGCTCATGGCCTGCTTGCTTACGACCAGCAGTGCACCCATCAGGCCGCTGAGCACAAGCTGCCGCACACGGCGGCCCGAATTACTTCGTGTAGGTGAAGGCATAGCTGTCGCCGTCGTGCAGCTCGATATCAGCCACACCCACGGTTGTCATCTCGCCAGTGGCATCGGTCAGGCACCACCAGGCACCGTCGGCGTTGTAGTCAGCGGTCACACCGTTGACGGTGGTCACAAAACCAGCGTCAGCCTCATCCTGGCTGATGACCCCGGCTTTGGCCAAGGCGTTGCTCAGCTTTTCGCCGTCGATGACTTCCAGGTCGATGTCCGTGCTGTTGCCGTCGGCATCCACCACGGTAAAGGTGGCGTGGACCTTGGCATCGCTGTCGCTGCTTTCGGCAGTGGCGGCTTCGGAAACGACCTCGCTGGAGGCAGCCTCGGAGACAGCTTCGGAAGAAGCAGCACTGGAAGCGGAAGCGCCGCAGCAAGCCAGCAGCATGGCAGCCATCGCCGCGCTGACGGCAACGGACAGAACTTTGTTCAACATTTTCATGGTGATAAAACTCCTTTATAAACAATGCGCACATCTTGACGTGCGGGGGAAATTATAGCATACTAAACAAAGAAAATCAACCTGCCGCCAGGGAAACAGCAAGTTGCTTTTCTGCCGGGCCGTTTTCCGCTATAATAGAGATAACGGAGGTGACCCTGATGGAAACAAAAGATGTGATTTTACAGCTGCGCACCCAAAAAGGCTTGTCCCAGGACGAACTGGCCGAGCGCATCCTGGTGACCCGGCAGGCGGTATCCCGCTGGGAAAACGGAGAGACCGTGCCCAACACCGAAACGCTGAAGCTCCTATCCAAAGAGTTCGATGTATCGATCAACACGCTGCTGGGCGCACCGCGGCAGCTGGTGTGCCAGTGCTGCGGCATGCCGCTGGAGGATGCCATCATCAGCCACAACAAGGATGGCTCCCCCAACGAGGACTACTGCAAATGGTGCTACGCCGACGGCACCTACACCTACAGCAGCATGGACGATTTGATCGACGCATGCGTCCGGCACATGACCAACGAACACTTCACCGAGGAACAGGCCCGCGCCTACATGCGGGACCTGCTGCCCACGCTGGACTACTGGAAACGCTACGACGAGCTAAGCGACAACGGTCAGTTTGAAGCGTTCAAGCGCCAGCTGATGCAGGAGATCAACGACCTGCACGTGGAGGGCCTGCCCAAAGTGGAAAAGCTGAACGCGCTGGTGGGGCGGTATGTGAACCTGGCTTATCCGCTGCCCAGCGGTGCGGCGGTAAATTTTTTGAACGACCAGACGACCTATCTGGGCGCCCAGCTGGAATCGGAGTTCGGCGGTGAGCGCTGCTTTGGCGTGCTGGCCGGGATGGATTTTATCCTGATCTCCACCTACGGTCCCGAGGGCGAAGCCCCGGAACTGGTGCTGTACAAGAAGCGTTAAGACGCCTGCGTACCGCTTGATAAAATCACGAAAACATGAGGACTTTAAGCGATGAAACAGAAAATCAAAGTGCTTTTTATCTGCCACGGCAGGATTTACCGGGCATGAT
>ERZ1034842.309-NODE-309-length-22214-cov-52.218963_pt1 | contig 22214 bp, 21 predicted proteins | sample MGYA00520634_ERZ1034842 | MGnify/ENA primary metagenome ERZ1034842 (study PRJEB33766, sample SAMN09781734) | gut metagenome | biome: gut microbiome | host: Homo sapiens | place: Madagascar | study: EMG produced TPA metagenomics assembly of the PRJNA485056 data... | reverse complement strand
TCATTATTATTACCTCTATTCTTTTATTTTATTATTATATTGATTTTATGTTTGTTTTCTCTATCGCTTCTATTTTAATTTTATTTTTAGGTCTTCATAAGTTCTATCTTTAACTATACTATGTGCTTTATCTTTATCTTATTTGTTTCTTTTAAGTTCATCTTCAATTATACTTTTTATTATATTCTTTTATCGTTTTTATTTTACCTTATACCTTTACATTCTTTATCTTTACTACTATTTGTTTCATAATGTTCTCTATTATCACTACTTGTTTTTACTTTACCTTTATCTTTACCTTTACGTTTAATTAATCATCATATTAATTTTCCTATTAATCATGCCTATAATTATAAAAATTTAATTAATTTCAGTTAACTAATTATAATTTATTACTAATACTATTATTACTTTCATTAGTTATAGCTATATTTGCAGCAGATTTTGGAACACCCTTTTGAACACAAGTTTCATTAGTTGTTCCTCAATCAATTTATTTAAATATTATATAACTTGAAAAAAGATGTATATAATCTAGTTATTAATTAAAATATTAAAATTATGGTTAATTTACAAGTTAATTATCGTGGTGGAGAGTATCTCCTTAGTTTGCCAACTACACTTAATGAAGTTAATGTTGATTATCTTAATAAGATTACTCAGCATATTCATGTAGCTCCAGATTATGCTCTTATTGCAGTTTTGTATAAGGTTCGTCCTCTTGAAATTGTAAGTAGTGTAAGACAGAACAAAAACGCTAATGTTGGTGCAGTAGCAATGTTTATTAAAGGTAATAGTAATCCTGGTTTTTATGACAATATTAAACTTGGTGATACTATTATTATTGCTCCTGCTGATATTGCTCTTGGTCATACTGTAAGAGTAATTAATAATAATCTTACTCCTAGTAAGCTTCTTGAACTTGCAGAAACAAATCCTGATTTAAATAAGAAACTTATTAAAGTTATGACTCCTACATATTTTGTAGATTTTAAAGTTGTAGCTACTGCTTTTATTCATGGTAGTATGACTAAAGATGAAAGTAAAGAATCTATGTATTTAGCACCAGGAGGTACACTAGAGTAAGTTAGAGATTTACTATACGCTCCTTTTACGGGGGGGCTAGAGCGATAGCGGAGGGGACGAAAGTCCCCGAAGCGATACCAATTACATTTATAATATTAATAATAATACAATGGATGAAGAATTAGAAGTTCGCAAGTTTCCTGCAATGGGTGGATATGATGTTACAATAGTTAATAAGAATGATATTCTTAAAACTATTGATGACAATATTATAGATAAAGAAATAGCTTATGAAATAATAACATCATTAGAGTTATCTTGTCAAAAGTATGTTGCTGCTGGTGATGCTGCTGGTATTCCTTATATAGGAAAAATTAAAGAACGACTTACAGCAGCTATTGCTAGGGAAAATAAAGAAGCTCTTGAAGATGCTAAAGAAGTTTTAGATAAAGAACATTATATAGCTTTTAAACATGCTTTGTTTGTTGATGAAAGTAAACGTTATAAATACAACAAAATTTATAAGCTTGAAATTGCTCGTGTTGTTAGTCATAACAGAAGACAATATTGGAACTATGTTGATACAATAGGAGAAGTAAGAGCTGATATAATGTTTCACGGTATAGCTCATTTAAGATATTCATCACCATGCGAAGAACAGATTTAATTATAGATAATATGCTTGTTATTGACGATGATGGAATGCCTCAAGCTCCAGATGTTCGTCAACTAATGGATAAAGATATTCGTAGTCTTTATCAACAAGATAAAAGCAAAGATAAATCACAGTTTATAAAAGACTGTATAGTTATTTATTATATGGGAGACCCAAAGTCTCCTGCAAAACAAAGTGGTCTTAGTGATGGTGAAGCACTTAAAATGGCTATTGAGCAAGCTGGATTGCCAGCTAACTATATCCCTAATCAACTTGTTAGGAAAATAATAAGTAGATATTATGCTGCTAATATTGGAGAAGCTGGTAGAGTAGTTGAGAATCTTCTTAAAACGCTTCATAATGTAAATATAGCTATTGATGCTATTAATATGTTACTTAATGAAAAGCTTAGAGATAAAGCTAATCTAACTGTTGAAAATGTTAGCGACATAATGGGTTTGATTAATCAAGTTAGTGCTAAAGCTTCTGACCTACCTAAGATTCTTAAATCTCTTGATGAAGCTAAAGAGAATCTTATGTATGAAAAAGAAACTGAGACTGCAAGAGGTGGAACGGCTGTATCGTCAAGTATGGATGCAAGTCAATATTAAAGTTTTAAACTTAAAGATATGAATAGTAATTATAACAATAATTTTCTTTATTTCCAAGAAGAAGGTCATAAATATACTGACACTTTAGGAAATGAATATCTTAGTGTTACAACTAATATTGAAAACTACTGTCCAAAGTTTAATGCAGACTATTGGGCACGTAAGAAAGCTAAAGAACGTGGTATTAGCGAAAAGCGTATCAAAGAAGAATGGGCTGCTATTACAAAAGAAGCTTGTGAACGTGGTACTGCTACACATAATGGTCTTGAAGATGGAATTAAAGGAAGTAGTATGTTTAAAGATGCTATTCAGTATCTTACAGAAGTTAAAACTGGTAGATGTATAACTGTTGCTGATATTCCAAATCTTCAAGCTCATCCTCTAGATATAGAACAATTTAAAGAAGCTACTAATAATAAATATCCTGAGATTTATAGCGTATTTCAATATTATATTGATAGAGGATATACTATTTATTCAGAGATTGGAAGTTTTGTTCCAGAACTTCTTCTTAGTGGTACTATAGATGTTCTTTGTATAAGACCTGATAGATTTGTTATTCTTGACTGGAAAACTAATAAAGATGGTCTTCATTTTACTAGTGGATTTTATCGTAAAGATAAGAAAGCTAAACCAGTTCAATTAACTAGTGAATGGTGTAACACTCATGAAATGATGCTTCCTCCTTTTGGTCATTTAGAAAATTGTAATGGTAATCATTATACAATACAGCTTTCAACTTATGCTCGTATGGTAGAAATGATACTTAATATTCCATGTTATGGTTTAGGTCTTTGTCATATACAAACACCTTTTATTAAGAACCAATATGGTATGCCATTACGTGACAAACGAGGAATGTATGAAATAGATAAAAACGGTAAAGAAGTTGTTACTTGGTATCATATTAAGTATATTCGTAACGAAATTGATGCTATGTTTCAAGATAGAAGAATTTATCTTAATAGTAAAGGACTTCTTAATAAACAAACAAGTTTATTTAATGACAGTGATTTTTAAACTAATAGCTGCTTATTATAGTATAGGTGGTTATATAAATAGATAAGATATGAATGAAAAATTATATAATAAAGCAACTAAAGCTGATTTCAGCAAAATACTCGTCAATAAAGGATATGCCTATTTTATTAAGGGTAAGTATAATCTTAATATTATTGGCATTAGAAATGCTAGCAATAGTGTTACTAATAAGTTTGACGATGTTATTGTCGTAGAATATATTGATATGTATGGTGTTAAAAGTAGAGAAATATTTGCTGCTACTACTGACCCTGGTATTACTAGTATGACTAAACCTGTAAGTTATAAAGGTTGTGCTATACTTGTTCCTGGTCAATATCGTTCTGCTTGGAAACTTGGCTATCATAAAGGTAAGTATGAAGCAGTTGTTCAATATAAACCTGTAAAAGTTTATAGAGATAATAATAAAGATGCCGTTTATGATTTTAATCCAAAGACTATAGAAGAAGGTACATTTGGTATCAATATTCATAAAGCTGGAGAACATTCTACATTAGTAAATAATTGGTCTGCTGGTTGTCAAGTATTTGCTAACAAAGAAGACTTTGAAAAGTTTATGAAGTTAGTACATTATCAGATTAGTCAAGGACACGGTAAACTATTTACTTATACTTTAATTAATGAGGAGGATTTGTAATGGATAGTTTTGCTAAAGAAACCAATAAAGGTTGTTTTATATTTCTAGTTATTGTTTTTGTTGTTTGTGTTTCTGTAATTGTTGGAGGTTATCATCACAATAAAACTCACAATGTTATTGAAACTGATGTTGAACTACAAAAGCACAATGATAGTTTAAAAATAGAAGTTGATAATTTAGATAGTATTAAAAATGCAAAAGTTATTGAAGTACAAACTCTTGATAATGATAGTACTGTTAAGTTGTTCTATCAACTCATCAAGTAAAGTTTACATACCTTTTACGGGGGGGCTAGAGCATGATAGCATTAAAGTTGCTATTAATGACCTTCGTAAAGCTAATACAAAATTAATAGAATTAAGTTATGAAAAAGATATTAATAATAAGCTTCGACAAATTATTAGAAATGATAGTGTACTTGCAGAACAAGCTAGACAAAGATATATTCTATTGGATAGGTCATGCAAGAAAATAAAGAAACAACGCAATGTTGCTTATTGTAGTAGTGGTGTTGCTATTGTGTTACTAATTTTAAGTCTATTGAAATGAATGATGATAAGACTGTAGAAAAGTATATTGAAAGCTACCCTTTTCTTCAATATATAAAGGAATCTAAAAGTCATTTTAGACGAGCTAAAGATGCTGGTTATAAAGACCCTAATGATTTCTTTATGATAGGAGAAAGTGGTGGCTTTCTTCTTGATATACGTGTAGGAGACAAATTTGTAAATACTAATCTTTTTACTGAAATGGCTAATATATATCATATTAATGGTGGTAAATATACGCTATATAAAGAAGATAGTATTCCTCATAGACAACTTCGTAAAAGAGAAGAATATAGAAGAAGTCATGGATTTGATGCTCCTTGTTTTATGCGTGAAGGTAAAGTTCAAAATCTTCATATTAGTGGAGATATGTATAATTATCTAAACTATACTGTTATTGAACAGTTGGATGAAAAGTCTATTATACATACAGATAAAGCTTCTGTTGGTAAAAAGAAACAAGACTTTCCTAAGTTTATAGATGCACAGTTTTGGACGTTTGCTATTATTGAGTTTTGTGAACTTAATGGTTTTCATCTTCTTATAGATAAAACTAGACGTGGAGGTTTTTCATATATTATGTCTGCTCATAGCGCTAATAAGATTAATCTTCAACCTAATAAAGTTTGTATTCATGTAGCTGCTGATTCAAAGTATCTTACTAAACGTGGAGGTCTTACTGATTTTAGTATTAAGAACCTTTATTTTTATGAGAATAATACATTCTTTAAAAGAGGAATACTTTCTCGTGCTGCTGAGAACTTTACTTTAGGATTTAAACTTCCTAATGGAGATATTAGTCCTAAGTCTTGGAATAGTGCTTTGTTTAGTGCTTCTGCTAATAACAATCCTGATTGTGCTATTGGTAAGGATGCTGTTAGTGTTAAAACTGAGGAGGTTTCTACGATGGAAAACTTCGATGATTATATGAATGTTACTGAACCTGCTATGCGTACTGGTAGTTACGTTACTGGTAACTTGTTTGCTTGGGGTACTGCAACTAGTGGTAATATGCAGGTTTTTGAAATGAACTTTTATAATCCTAATAAGTTCCATTTTATGCCTTTTGAAAATGTATGGGATAAAGATTCTCGTAATGAAGTATGTGGTTATTTTAAACCATATTGTTGGGGTCTTCAAGGTCAGATTGGAGACCTTTTTGCAATGGATAAAGAAGGTAATTCTAATATAGAAATTGGTCTTCGTATCGCATTTAAAGAACGTGTAGCTAAAAAAGAAAGTAGTAAGACTTTTAGTGATTATATTAATTATCTAGGTCAATATGCTAATATGCCTAGTGAATCATTTAGTTCTACTAGTGAAAACTTATTTAGTTCTGAAGCTTTAATGAATTGGGAAGAAATTCTAAAGAATGACCCTGCTTATACAGATATTGCAGATGATGGAATGTTCTTTGAAGATATTAATCATAAAGTTATATTTAAAACTAATGCTCGTATTAAAGCTGAAGGTGGTAAATTTAATGTTGATTATTTTGATTGGATTCAAGGTGTTCCTCGTAAAGCTCATGAACATCATCATGGTTGTGTTCGTAAATGGTTTGAACCGATTAAAGTTTCTTATGTTGATAAAGATGGAACTCCTAAACTTGGTATCCCTCCTGGTCAATATAGTATTAGTTATGACCCAGTAGGTGTTAATAAAGAGAATGATGCACTTACTAATAAACATTCTCATAATAGTATTAGAGTTTGGGAAAATCCTACTCAATATAATAACTTTAAAACTAAATGTGTTTGTGCTTATTATGGTCGTCCTGAGAAACTTGAACAAGCTGATTGGATATGTTACCTTATGGCACGTTATTATAACTGTATTGGAACAACAGGAGTTGAGGTAAATCGAGGTGAGACTGTAAGTAATTTTGCAAAATGGAAAGCATTAAAGTATTTAATGAAAGACCCTGTTGAACTTTGGGATAGTTCTATTAAAGCTAAAGTTACTGCTTCTTATGGTGTTAATGTAGGTGGTGGTGCTGGTACTGGTAGTAGTAAAGTTCTTGAAGGTCTTAGACTTCTTAAAGAGATGCTTTATAGCCCAGTAGGTAAAGATTTTCAAGGTAACGATATTCTATTCTTTCAAACAATATATGACCATCAAGCTATACTCGAACTTTTAAAATGGAATATTAAAGGTAATTTTGATAGAGTATCTGAAATGCTTATTCATGCTTTACAATGGAAACTTCAAGATGTTCAAGCAGCTAAAGAACTTGTTCATAGAAAGAAGGTTACTGAAAGAAATATTAATGACGATATTTGGCATAGAAATTGGTATTGAGATTAGTTAACTAATTAATATAATGTACGTATGTTTAATAATTTAAGTTTTCAATTTCCTAAACAACAGGTTGATGCTGCTACTAAAGCCAAACCTGATTGGTATGCTAATAGTATAGATTATATTATTGGTTTAGGACTTAGTTTGAATGATAGAACTGAGACTGAAACAATGCTCAATGTTCTACATGGAGATTTACCACAAGAGTTCTATAAAAAGACTCTTAATCCTTACAATGCAACTAATGAACGTTTTAAACGTTTTCCTGCAACTCTTCGTAATTATGATATTATGTCTGATATTATACGTAGATATATAGGAGAATACTTTAAAGGAACTCATGATTTTGCAGTAGGAGCTAACAATCCTGATATAGTATTTGAAAGAAATCAAGCTTTGAAGGAAAAAGTAATGCAAGCAGCACAGCAAGCATTTCAACAAGAGTTTGAACGTAAGTATAAAGAAGCTGTAGAACAAGCTCAAGGTCAAGGTCAATCTCCTGAAAGTATAAATCCTCAAGAAGTAATGCCAGACCCAGAAGAGTTTATTGCTAAGTTTAATCAAGATTATATTGATAGAGAAAGTAAACAAGGTCAAGATATTCTTAATTATATTAGAGACCTTACAAATGATGCTCAGATTTATCTTACTGCTTTCTTTAATTATTGTTCTCTTGGTGAATGCTATACATATACTGAACTTCGAGGAAATAAGATTATTAAAGAATGTGTTCCAACTATTGAAGCTTTTCCTATTCCTAATAATAACTTTATGGTTGAAGACCATGATATGTTTGCAAGACGTATTATGATGTCATATAATCAAATACTTGATGCTTTTGAAGATGATTTAACTGATAAAGATAAAGGTTATCTTAATGAACTTTATAATACTTCTGCAAGTGCTTCTACAAAAGTTGTTCAACTTGGATGGAATCAATTATTTGAGAAATATCCAAATGTATGTAGTAAGTTTACTGATGAAGAAAGAAAATTATATAAATCTCAACCTTTAACTCCAAGTGCTAATAATAGTAATCTTTATGAAGTTTGGCATGTAGTTTGGAAAGGTTTTGCTCGTCAAGGTATTCTTACTTATACTAATCAACTTGGTTTCCAAGAACAAAGAATAGTTGAAGAAGATTATGAATTTAATCCAGAAGCTGGAGATATTAATATAGAATGGAAATATAAAACTCAAGTTTATGAAGGTTATCGTATAGGTACTCGTTATAATGGTATTTATCCTGTTAAAGCTAGACCTATTCTTTATGAACGTAAAGGTAAACTTCCATATAATGGTATTCAAGAACTTCTTCCTTATTGCGGAAAGTTTAGTATTATTCAAATAATTACTCCTTTTCAAGTTCTTAGAAATATTATTTCTTATCATCAAGAAATGGTAATAGCAAAGAATAAGATGTTAATTTTGCTACTTCCAAAGTCACTTGTTGCTTCTGAAACAGAAGATGCTATTTACAGAATGGCAGCAGACGGAGTTCTTCCTATTGATGATGAAGAAGATGCAGCAGGTGTTAAGATGCAAAACATTAGATTACTTAATGCTAATATGGGACAATATATAACAGAACTTAGTAATCTTAATGAAGCTATTAAACAAGAAGCTAGAGAGCTTGTTGATATGAATGCTCAACGTTATGGTCAAATAGCTCAATCTGCTGGAGCTTCTACAACTCAAAATGCTATTAGTCAATCAAGTACTGGTTCTGTTTTAATTTTCCAAATGTTTAACCTTTTAAGATGTGCTGATTATAATAGAGATTTGGACTTTGCTAAATGTGCTTATGTGGAAGGTCTTGAAACATCTTATATTGATAAGACAACAGGTAAGAAACATTATCTTAGTCTTGATGTTAATAGCTTTGTTAATTCTGACTATTCTACTACTGTTAGAAATAATGGTAAAGAAATGGACAAGATTCAACAACTTAAACAATGGGCATTTAGTGCTGCACAAAATGGAGATTTAGAGTCTGCTCTTGCAGCTATTCAAGGAGATAATGTTGCCGCTATTTCTGATAGTATTAGACAATTCTCTGAGATTAGAAGACAACATGAAGAGCAAATGAAGCAAATGGACCAGGTAATTCAAGAACAATCTAATCAAATGAAGCTTCAAGAGATTGCTGCTAAGGGAGAACAAGATAGACAAACACTTGCTCTTAAAGCACAATATGATTTACAACTTGAATATGCTAAAGGTGATATAGCTTTACTTGGAGATACAAATCCTCAAAATGATGATTATGCTAAAACTCAATTAGCTAAACTTCAAGAGGAAAGTAAGAAAGCTAGTGAAGCTGCTAAGATTCAACTTGAACGTCAAAAGATAGCAATGGATGCTTATAATAAAGCAGCAGATAGACAAGTTAAAAGAGAAGAAATGGCTAATCAATTAAAGATTGCAAAGACGAATAAGAATAAGTATGATAAGAAATAGGTTTTGTTTTATTATTTGTTGATTGATGTGAGAGTAGTGCTCGTGAGGGTACTACTCTTTTTTATTTTCTGTCTATAAAATATTTAATATTTCAAATTCGTCTGTAAGACGTTCAATCATATTTCGTGAATAACTCATTGCCTAATATATTTGAGAGCCGCCCCGTAAAAGGAATTACGCTCTACGTCAATGTTTGTTCCTCAGAAAGGCACATGAAAATCGGTTTTAACTCATGTTTAATATAGAAGTTACTGAAGAAACTTGTACTGGAAATACTAAAGATACTAATAAAGAACTAACAGTAATAAGTCTTTTATATAATAAGGTATTCCTTATAATATATTCAATATTAATATATTATAAATTAGCAAACAAGTTGTCGTTTATTAAAATAAAGTTTATACTTTTGTAGACAAGTAACTGATGTTACTCTTTTAATTATTAATCATTAAATTATTATTTTATGTTTGTATTTCGTAATACTCTTGGTTTTAAACCTCATACTCGTTTAATGGGTCCACTTGACGGAATTAACCTTGATTTTGGCGGTGGTGGAAGCGATGCTCCAGACATCAACGGAGGTGATAATAAAGGAGGCAATAAAGACGGTGATGGTACAGACCCTGAACCTCATAGTAACAAAGACGGTGACAGAGACGGTAAAGACGGCGATGGAACTGATGATGGTGATGGGAAAGATAATCCTGATAGTAAAGATAAAGGTGATGATTCCACACCTTCTACGGGGGAGCTAGAGAAAGGTACTAATGTAGAGTTTGATGGTCAAACTTATACAGTAGATGAAAATGGTAATCTCGTAGACAAAGATAATAAAATTTTCAAGGAAGCTAAAGATGTAAAAGATTGGATTGATTCTCTTCAAGTAGAAGAGCCTACTGATGAAATTAATCTTGCTGCTATTCAAAAAGCTCTTGATGTAGAACTTACTGATGAAGATGGTAAGCCTGCTGAATTTGAAGATTCTATTGATGGTATCAAATCTTATGTAGATAAGGTTATTGAACTTAAAAACAATGAAGTAGCTCAAGCTGCGGTTAATAAAGTATTTACTGATAACCCTATTCTTAAGCAATTTGTAGATTATCTTACTGTAAATAATGGAGACCCTTATGGTTTTGGAGAACGTCCAGACCGTAGTTCTATTACAGTAGATGAAAAGTCTGAGGAACAGCAAATTGCTATTATTAAGACTGCTGCTAAAGAATTTGGTAATGCTAGTCTTAATGATAATTATATTAAGTATCTTAAAGATTCAGGTGGTCTTTATGATGAAGCTAAAGCTCAGTTAGCTAATCTTCAAGCTGCTGACAAACAACGTGATGAAGCTTACGCTAAACAAGCAGAAGCTGAACGTCAAAGAGAAGAAGCTGAAACTTTAGCTTATTGGAAAGATATTAAAGATGTTGTTACTAATCGTAAGATTGGTAATTATACATTACCTGAAACTCTTGTTCGCACAGTTAATGGTCAGAAAGTTACTGTTACTCCTAACGACTTTTATGACTATCTTTATCGTCAGACTAAAGATGCTGATGGTATTGTTGCAACAGCTTATCAAAGAGATTTGGCTGCTAAGTCTGCTGAACAAGAACGTGATGAAGAACTTCTTAGTGCTTGGTTGATGTACACAGGTGGAACTTATGAAGACCTAGTAAAGATGGCTATTAATGAGGAAAAAGTAAAAACCCTCAAATTAGTGAACAAACAAAGTAAAGGTCGTGGCACTGTACGAATTACTAAACCAGCAAGTACTAATCATAAAGCTATTGATGATATTCAATTTAGCTAATCAATTTAATGTTTAACAAATAAATTAATTAAGTATGTACGCAATTCGTGAAGTGCAACGTGGTAACTATGATGACAGAGGTTATTCTAATGAGGAAACCATTGCTCATCTTATGTTATCTAAACCTAGTGAGATTAATTCTATGCTCACCTATACTTTTGGTATGGATGATGATAGATTTCCACTTAATTTCTTGACTGAAGGTCAAGGTGCTGCTGGTACAGTAGATATTGATACTACTGATTGGACTTGGAAGACTATGGGTCGTATGAAGTTCAATGATACTGTACTTTGGTTTAATAATGCTAATACAACTCCTGGTAAGGGTGGAGCTTTCTTTGAAGTTGAGTTTAGAACTCATTGGTTTATTGAGCAGTATGGTTTGATTGCTCCTGATGGTGTAACTCAGGTTCGTATTATGAAAGACCTTGGTAAAGGTAGTCATGGTGGTTATCTTTATCGTCTTCGTATTGCAAATCCAAATCCAAATGCTTATGTTGATGTAACTAAGAACTTGGCTGTAGGTAAGAGTTGGTCTTTGACTGCTCCAACTATTCCAGAGAGTTATTCTAAGGGTAATCGTACTAATACTATGGGACCTGGTAAGATGACTTCTCAACTTGAGTTCCATCGTTTTAGTAAAGAGATTGCTGGTAACATTGCTAATACAGTAGTTACTTATGAGTTTAAGACTTCTGGCGGTGGTACTACTAATCTTTGGATTAATGAGGAGATGCGTCAGTTCGAGCTTCAACAGAGAGTAATGAATGAGGAGCGCCTTTGGTTCGCAGAGTACAATAAGACTATTAACGGTGAAATTACAATGGTTGACCCAGATAATGGACAGCCTATTCCTTATACTGCTGGTATGCAGCAAATTTGCCGTGAAAGTAATTATGATACTTATGGAGAGGAACTTACTCTTAATAAGTTGAATCGTACTATTGGTGATATTCTTGATAAGGATACTGATACAGGTAAGATGGATATTGTTCTTGCTTGCGGTAAAGGTTTCGTAGAGGACTTTGATAGAGCTATTAAGAATGATGCTAAGGATAGTGGTTTTGTTACTCCTCTTGGCGATAAGATGATTCAGCAATCAGCAACTGGTCTTACTTATGGTAATTACTTCCGTCAGTATAAGACTGTTGATGGTCATATTATTACTTTGAAACATTTGTCATTCCTTGACCGTGGTACATTTGCAGATAATGCTAAGGCTAATGGAGATATTCATCCTCGTACTGGTTATCCAATGACTTCTCACCAAGCATTTATGCTTGATACTTCTTCTTATGATGGACATAATAATATTCGTAAGGTACGTAAGAAGGGTCAGGTTTATATTAATGGTGTAATTAAGGGTCTTACTCCTATTCCTGCTTCTTGGGGTGCAGTTCCTACTAATTCTCTTGCAACTGATATTGACTGCTCTCGTTATGAGGTTAAGAACTCATACGGTCTGCAAGTAGATAAGGCAACTAAGTTCTTCCAGTTGAAGTGTGTATTGTAATAACTAATAAACAAATTAAGCTATGGGTGATATTAAAATTCCAGATTTGAAAATTCCTACTCCTCCAAATAGTGATACTCCTACAGATAAAACTGTTGCACAAGAAGAAGCTGAGAAGCAAGCTGCTTTAAAAGCTGAACTCGAAGCTGAATATATTGATAAACGACAGATTATTATTGCTTCTGTTCTTAATTATTCTGCTTATCGTAGAATTAATATGGCTGCTCTTGGAAAGCCACGTAACACCATTGGTTCTTCTGTTAATTCAGTTCGTAAACTTATGTCTAATAAAGGTGAAGTTGAACATTACTTCCCAGAGTTAGTTGGTGTTGCTTCTAACAATCCAGAGTTTATTACTAGAGTTAAGAATTATCTTAATAATATCTTCTTTGATGTTCGTGATACTGAAAGAACTATTGATGTATCTTTCCGTTATCGTCATAAGAAAGATTATCTAGAAATACATAAAGCAGAAGAGAAGATTTGGGAAACCTATAATGCAGTTGACCGTTCTAATACGGCTAAACTTTATGAAGCTGCTGTTATTCGAGATAATGATTTATTTAATCTTGAAAGTACAAAGTATCAATATGGTGACCCACTTAATCTTGAACAATATATTCTTTATCGTCATTGTCTTAATTATCCAGATGTAGCTAAAGATGAAGCTTTCATTAATTCTAATGCTAATCTTCGTTTCTATATTAAGGATAAGAATAAGGAAGAAGTTCGTAAGAATAAACTTATTAAAGAACAGCAAGCTGCTCTTAGACATCTTGTCGAACTTCAAGCTTCTCCTTCTAAGACAAACGCCGTTTACGTTGAATATTGTATTTATAGTGGTATTAGTCTTTCTGATGGTCTTTCTAAGACTGCTCTTATTCAATCTAAAGAATTGATGGATTTTGCTACTACAAATCCTCGTAAGTTCAATGAGTTCGTAAACGATAAGAATCTTCTTGATAAAGCATTTATTGAAACTCTTATTACAAGAGGTGAACTTGTTCGTTCTGATTTCAATCAACAAATTAGTACACCTGATGGAGAGTTTATTGGAGCAAATATTAATGAAGCTATTAGTTATTTCAAGAATCCAAATAATGCTGGTCTAAAGACTAAGTTAGAAAATAAGTTGAAATTGATTTAATAATAATAGATATGGATATTCGAGAAATGCACCAAATGTTTAGACAATATGCTCAACAGATGGGTATGCAAAATGTTAGAGCTATTCTGCCTGAACAAATTGATTTACTTATAAACAATAGCATTTCTGATACCATTAATCAAGTTATTACTCAAAACATTGGTATTACTAATGATAGAGTAATTAGTGATGCTTCAAAACTTAATCAAGTAAATGCCTTGAAGTCTTTGTATAAAGTATGGAAAGGTAGTATTGCTGATGTAACAATCAAAGGTAAGGAAAAAACTAGTTATATTATTAGTTTTCGATTACCTTTGGGTTATCTTAAACTTAAAGAAAGTGGAGAAAATGTATACACTAATGAAGAACAATACGTTGAATTTAAAGGTGAACAACAAGTAACAAAGAATTATTCCATTATTAGTTTTTTATATGTAGTTGATTTATCAATTAATTATAAGAAAACAGATTTTGTTACTAACATATTTCCAGTTCGTATAGTTGATGACCAATTTGTTGCTGATGTAGTTAACGATTTTGTTTTAGCTCCAAAAATGAGAAGTCCTGTGGCTTCAATTCACGATAACCTTATTGAACTATATATTGATAGGGCTGATACTAAACCTGAGGATGGTCAAGCTTTCGCTTTTAATGGCGTAAGTATTAACGAACTTAGGCTTAGTTATATTGCAAAACCTGCTATTGTTAGATTTGCTGAAGATGTTAATGGTACTAATGTAGATTGTGATTTACCAGAATACATGCACGTAGACATTGTTAAGCATGCAGTTGAACTTTATCAACTTGCTAAGAGTGGAAGTTTAGCTGCTGCTCAACAAGCTCAACAAAATCAACAAAAAGAACAAGTAGCAAACAATTATCGTGAAGATGGTAATCAGAGACAATAATAATAATTTAATAGAATAATAATATGAGACAATTATTTGTTATAAAGAGTGGTGCAGTTATTGCTCCTAAAACAGATAAAGCATTTGACCTTACTAAAGTTCCTGCTGGTTCTCTTGGAATCTTTGAACTTGATGATTTGAGTAAGTTTGTTGCAGATGCTAAATTGACTAAAGATTTCGGTCTTGCTTATGGTCGACCAAATAGTCAAGCTGTAGTACTCGAAGTTAATATTGATAGTCTTATTGTAACTAAAGTTACTAAGACTGCTGGTACTAAGTTTAGTGCTAGTATTACAATTCCTACTCCTGTAACTGGTAAGGATTATACTATTGAGCTTGTTAAGCTTGATACTACAAAACATGAGCGTCGTGAGTGGACAGCTACTACTCGTTGTAAGAGTGGTGATACTGCTACTACAGTTGCTACTCGTTTGCAGAAAGAGTTGGCTGCTAAGGTAGAAAATCAGAATGTAGGTGTTACTATTAGTACAGCTACTATTACTGTTACTGCTAAGAATTATCAACCTTGGGAATTGATGGCAGCTGATGATTTGTATGGTACTACAGTTACTACTACAACTAAGGGTTCTGCTCCAACTTGTGATAAAGCTTATGTTCAGAATCTTGCTTCTGAAGCAGCTCAGAATAGAGGATTTAATAATACTCTTGCTGATGGTGCAACTATTTATCCAGGTTATCCTATGGATGTAGATGCAGATGATTATACATTATATCATCTTAGATTCAAGAATCCTCGTGTTTATGGTCGTACTCGTGATGAAGCAGTTTGGCAGGAAGCAACTATTGCAGTTCCTACTGCTAATGCAGCTTTTATTACAGCAGTTGAAACTGCTTTAGGACTTAAAGCTGCTCAAACTGGTGATGTGTAAAATTCAATAGGTAATAGTTTAGATGGGAATGAAGCTCTACATTCCTTTTACGGGGGGTCTAGAGCAGCATTCCCATTAATTGTTTTAATATGGATGATTTTAATCAAGTTAATCAAATAGTATCTGATGCGATTAAAGATTCATCTTATATAACAGTTTTAATAAGTAGTGGAGTTTATATTCTTTATACTCTTATTATTAGACTAGTTGACCTATTTAAAGCTAAAGACAGAAATAAACCATTGATTCAAATGGCTTCTGCTATTAAAGAAGTTAGTGAAAATGTAGTTAAACTTAATACTGTTTTAGATAAACAGATTCAAGACGCAGAAAGTAAAGAACTAACTAAAGTTCGTCAAGTTATAAGTTTAGCTTTTGATAGCTTTAGAGCTAATATTAGTAAAACTTGTAATGAGATTATTATTCATAATAATATTGATAAGAATAGAGATTTAATTAGAGAGAATCTTTTTAAAACTATTAGTACCGAATATTATAAACTTTATAATGTTTTTTCTGCTTATGAAGTTGATGGAATTAATATTGCTACAAAAATTAAAGATGAATGGATTGACGATACAACTAAAGAATGTTTAGAAGTAATATATGATGGTCAAGATAAGGATGTCCGTATTGGACAAATTCTTAATAAACTTACTATTATAGCTAATGAACATTCTGTTTATGTAAACAATAAAGTTTTTAATCATTGAACTATTTAATAAGATGTTCTTATGAATAACAGTGATGTTGCAAATATTCTCAAACAAGACCTTGAGAGAAAAGAATTAATTGGCGTAAAAACTGATGTAGTTCTTTCTTCTCAAGGTTATGTTGTAAATGATAGTAAGACTTGTAAATCTATTAGTAATCACATTCTTCAAGATTGTGTTGATAATTATGATTGTCTTACTGATGATAAATTAGAGGCAATTAGGTCTCAAGTAAATAATGTTTAAATAGTAAGCCGTATGGAAGAAATTAAGGTAAACCGCCCCGTAAAAGAATTTGTTGATAATGCAGTTTCTTCTACTGGACAATATAATAAAGTTGTAGTTAAACAACTAGAAAGAGATAGTACTGAAGAAATTCATCCAGAAGTACTTTATCTTACTATTCCTTCAGAATGGACTTGTACATATCATCAACTTATTAATTATGTTGCTGATGCAGGTAAAGGTATTATTGATGATTGTAGTTTTGCTTGTAAAGGTGATGGTAAGAAGTTGTTCAACTGCTGGGGATTGTTTCAAAGTGCTTGTGCTGCTTATCAACAATTAGATTATACTAAAGCTAATTTTTATTATAATTATGTAAAGCAGCAACTTGAAGATTATTATAAGAATTTAGGTAAACCAATTTATAATGGAACTAATTATTATCCAATTACTCCTGATGGTAAACTTAAAGCTCTTTGTAGTTGTTCAAATCAAAATGTAACATTTAAAGTTGACATTGAAACTGGTAAGCTTTATCAAAAGTATTTAGACGATAAAGATAATGGTGAAGTATTCACTATTGATGACAACGGTCATTTAAATGTTGAATCTGATAATAAAGTTTAGTCAATTTCAAATTGACAAATTCGTCCACTCACGCACATCTTTCGGCATATAAAAATTCGCATAGACTCACTTTATTTCACATCTAAGTGGTTCGCATACGTCAGTCGATTAGTTAATCACGAAACGTGCTAGAGGGGCGAAAATCTCAAATAAAATGTATTTTTTTAAATATCATATTATGAAACAATTTAGTAAAGACCTAGGAAATGTATCTCTTGCTCCTAAAGGTAAATGGAGTAGAGAACAAGAATATGAAAAACTTGCTCTTGTTTATAATACTTGCGATAATCTTAGTTATGTTGCTAAGATTAATGTTCCTAGTGGTGTAGATATTGAAAATCGTGAATATTGGCAGCCAATGAATGCAACTGGTTATGCTGATAATAATTTTATTAATCTTACTGCTGAAAATGAAAATGGAACAATTACTGCTTACGAAACTCTCGAAGAAGCTGTAGCTACAATTCTTCCTATTAATCGTAGAGCAGGTGCTACGGTTAGTTTTTATAACCTTAATTCTGATAGACTTGACCGTCAAGCAGAGTTTGAACTTTGGCAGTTTAATTCAACTGATTTAGCAAATTGGGAAAATAAAGATTATTGGAATAATATTTATTATAATTGGAATGTATTTTCAGGTTGGTATATTGGAGCTGATGCTTTAAAGAATCATGTTAAACTTCCTACTGTTGGTCAATATGCTTATGTTGGTTCTAATCTTAACGATGCAGTTTTGTATCAATGTAGAACTAATGGTACTTGGACAAATACAGGTACTAAAGTAAGAAATTATATGTCTGTAGTAGTTAGTGGAAATATAACTATTGGAGATAATGGTAATTGGTTTAGTGATGGTAAAGACACTTGTATTCCAGCTACTCCTGCTATTGATGAGCAACTTGATAATATTAGTATGCAGTTACAACAACATAATAAAATCTTAGAACATCAAACATTAATAAATAGACAATTAAATGATAAAATTCAAACTAATTTGCAAAATATAAATAAAAGTATGGATGATATTAACGAAATTAAAAAAGAAATCATTACATTTGTACCAGTATCAAATGAATATATAAATAATTTATTCAATTAAATATGATAAATAATAAAAAATATGTAGATGATGTAGGTATTAAAACTTTTGCTAATAAAGTAAAAGAAAAAAATACTAAACAAGATGAATCTATAGATTCTCTTAATAATCGCAGTACTCAGATGGAAGAAACCATCAAAAGTATAGCTGCTACTGGTGGTGCAAGTCAAGCTACAGCGGTTACTTATGATAATAAGAAATCAAAACTTGCTTCAATCAATATCCAAGGTGCAGTAGATGAAGTTGTTGATAAAACTTCTATCAAGGATGAGGAAGGAACAATAATAGAAACTCCTTTTCGCTACATTCAGAATGAAGAGTTCATCTTTGCAAAGGTAGATGCAGAAGAGAAACTTCTCTTCGGTATTCAGTGGGATGGTACTCCTGTATTTGGCAAAACAAGTGCTGTAGAGGACAGATTGCAGACACAGGTAAATCTCTTGGCAGATAAGGTTACCGCTATTTTGGGTGATGACAATACTACAAGTGCTATTGATACATTAAAGGAGTTGAAGGACTTCTTTGCTGGTATTGATAATACTCAGACTCTGACAAGCATCCTTGCAAACCTTAATGCTGCTATTTATAAGGTCGCTATCAAGGATGAAGCTGGTGAAATTCAAGATACTCCATTTAGAGTAATCTCGAATGATGAGTTCCTACTGGCTGTAGTTGATTCAGAGGATAGAGTACTCTATGGTATCTATAGAGATACAGGTAAGCCATATTATCCCCTCAATGATATGTATCACGTTGAGCAGAATGAAGAGTTCTTCGCTGTTTGGCATGATGCTGCTAATCATGTGCTCCTTGGTATCAGAAGAGACGGACAAATCATCGGAGAAATCCATGCTGTCAATGCCTTGAAGCAAGTTATCTCTCAGCTTCAATCAGACCTTGCATCATTGCAGGAGAAGGTAGGTACAATAGACACCAACCTCAAAGAACTTCTTGACGTTTTCTCTTTGCAGGAGAATCCTGAATATCTTGCAGTAGAGAAAGATGCAGATGGAAGGGTTCTTTCTGCTACTTATAATGATGGTAGTCACTATATTCATAATGCCAAGTCTGAGACTATTCCTACAGAGTTTGAACATATTGAAGACCCTGAGGGTAGAACTGAGATTACAACAGATGCAGAAGATAAGATTCTTGGCTACAGAGATTCAGAAGGTACTCGTCATGAACATAAGATTTCCGCCAGCCACATCAACTTGTCTGATGAAGCAGCCAAAGAGGTCAATGAAGCCTTCAAATCTGCTGGCATCAAGATGGAAAATCCATCAGATTTCAGCAAAGATAGTCATATAGAATTACCTATCCCTAGAATTGCTGCACAAGTGAGAATCTATGCTCCAAAGTTGCCTACTACAAAGCAGGATGATATTGAAGCAGTGATTGAGTACAATGATAAGGATGGAAACTATTTCAGAAAGCCTGTAATCTTGAATGCACAAGGTTCATCTTCTATGGCTTACTATGTAAAGAATATGGCGATAGATATTGCTGATGGTAGTGAAATTAAGTTTGGTGATTTCCCAACGCAAGATAGTTTTCACTTAAAGAAGTACTACATCGATGCTTTCCGTGGTCAGTGCGTCGTAGGATATTGGCTGATGGAACAGGTCTATAAATCTCGTCCTGTTGGTCAGCAATATCCTTATGAATATTCATATTCAAACAAGAGCACAACAGATAGTTTTGGTAATGTAAAAAAGGACTTTTTTACTGGTTCAAAGTGCCATCCTGATGGTTTTCCAATTATCATTACTTGGATTGACACAAATACACAAAAAGAAACCTGGATGGGCATATATGCCTGGAATCTCAAAAAATCTAAAGAGGTTTATAATGTTGACAAAAAAGATGGAAACCAAATAATTTTAGATGGTACGATTGATAGAGATACTTTGTTTGGTGGAACAGTTAATTGGTCAGCATTTGAAATAAGAAACCCCAAGTCACTAATAGATATTAATGGCAATAAATATGACGGGGATAACCCTAAGGAATTGTCAGAAAGTGACCCTTTAAGTAAAAAAGTCAAAGATAATATATTAAGATTGTCTCATTTTGTTAGCGACATAACACAGAACTACAATTTGAAGACTTTCGAAAAATATTTTATTGTTCCATCTTTCATTGATTATTATCTGGTAAGCCAAGTGTTATACCATCTAGATGGCTTTAGAAAGAATTGGATATGGGGAACTTGGGATGGTCAGCATTGGACTCCTACTCTTTATGATGTAGACTCCATATTTGGTGCTTTTTGGAATGGAACCCATATAGTTGTTGGGAGTGACACATCTATTGTTGTTGGCGGTTCTTGTCTAGAATTAACAGAGATTTGTAAATCTCAAATTAAAGAAAGATATTACGCATTAAGAAAAGCAGGAATCTTTACTTCTGAAAATATAACCAGTTTGCTTAAAACATGGTTAAACAGTATTGGATTTGATAATATACAAAAAGAATTTAAAACTTATAATGAGACACCTTCTTATAGAAATAATAATATTTCTGAAGAATGGGATTTTGTCTCAAAAAGTGATAGTTCTGATACATTTAGTGAATCAAAGCAATATGCACAAGATGAGACCTGTGTATATATGGGGTATAAGTTTAGAGCTAAACAAATTACACAAGGTGTGTTCCCACTAAGTAAATTATATGATAAAGTTCCAAGAGCAATGGGTTTCTTTAATTCCATTGGACGAGTATCAAATTGGGTAAACAATAGAATTAAGTTTTTAGATACAGAATTTGAATATAAATAATTAAATTTCAGTGTTATGGCAAAATGTTTAATTACAAAATTGAATGGACAAGTTGATAATAATAACTTGTACCGAATAGGGGAGTTAAGAATCAAGTTTAGTAAAGTAACTTCTCCAACAGATAAATCACAAGGTATTTCTGTTCGTTTCATAAAGGATACAAAGTTAGAGATTTTGGGTGATGGTTATTTCACAGACCAAGCTCTATCAGCCAATAAAGGGAAAACTATAACTGTTCCTGCTAATACCCAAACAAAGGTATATGTATCAAACTCAGATTTGTATTTATGTATAATGGATAAATACGCTTTAGCTTCATTGTCATTTACACCTCTGCTTGATGATACCACAGGTTATTATGCAAAGAACAAAGAACTCAATTTAGAGGAATTGAAGTATTCTACAAGAATTTCAAAACTCGTAATATATAGCAGTAAGGCTTATGGTGATATATCCTCATTAAAGAATCTTACCAATTTGAGTTATACTCGCATGGGGAGTACTGATATATCTGGAGACATATCTTCATTGAAGAATTTTACCAATTTAACATATTTAGACATTGGCTTTACTAATATCTTTGGTAATATATCTGTATTAAGTAATATGACCAATTTAACATATCTGAGCGCAGATTCAACTAAAATATCAGGTGATGTTTCTTCTCTTGAAAGATTAGTCAAAATCCAATTCCTGATGCTCAATAATGTTAAGTTGTCCGGAGATGTCTCTGCTTTAGGTGGAATGACTTCTTGTCTTTATTTGTATGTTAGTGGAGTGTCAGGAAACATCTCTAGTTTTAGCAGGCTGACTAAAGTAAATACTATTTCTTTAACTAAATCTACAATTAGTGGAGACTTGGCAGGTATTCCATCTTCTTGTGTATATGTAGATTTTGCTGGCTCTAATACTACCCTTACATGGTCTTCAAGACCTTCTTCTGCCAATACTTTCGGAGTTACAGGAGAGCCTAAGATTGATAATGTTGATAATATGCTTAAGGATTTAGCAAATTGCGTTTCTAAGATAACATCTTCTAGTCCTGCATTTCATAAGATTATTTCGGCAACTGGTACTCGTACCTCAGCATCAGATGCGGCAGTACAGACTTTGCAGGGCAAGGGCTACACAGTCTCAGTAACTCCTGCATAAGATTTACAAGTTTAACATTAAAGTAAAGAAAGGAAACAAGAAATGAATAAGTTAACAAAGAAGTATAAGGT
>ERZ1034842.307-NODE-307-length-22296-cov-19.115507_pt1 | contig 22296 bp, 19 predicted proteins | sample MGYA00520634_ERZ1034842 | MGnify/ENA primary metagenome ERZ1034842 (study PRJEB33766, sample SAMN09781734) | gut metagenome | biome: gut microbiome | host: Homo sapiens | place: Madagascar | study: EMG produced TPA metagenomics assembly of the PRJNA485056 data... | reverse complement strand
CGAAGGAACAATAATCCATCAGAAACAAATGTGCGCAAAACTTCGGACACTACCTGCCAATGGGAAGGTCTATCTGAAAGGTTGACGGCAGAGATTCGGAGAATTTACAGAAAAAACGTTACGTAGCCGGATTGTTAAGGGCAAGTTTTAATAATCATACAGCGCAGAAAAAAAGATTTTTTCTGCGCGTATTATAAAATTTTGTCTTTGCATTGTGAGGCATTCATCATCAAATGTTATCAATAGTTTATTGCTGCTTTTTTCATTATATATATGTAACGGAGACGATATAATTTCCATGTTGCCACGCACATCAACAAATCGGATAAAGTCAACATTTTCCATATACAATGTGAGCATAAGCCATTCTTCGCAAAGGTTCCTGCACTCTATTTTTACACAGCAGAATTTTTCTTTAAAATCAAAATTGATTCCTTTCATCAACCCATCAACAAAAATATAGTTTTTGCAAAATGAGTCAACATCATTAAGCCTTATCATGTTGCTTAAATTCATAGCAATCTCCTTAAGTTATTTCCAGCTATCTGGCTCATTTTCCGGTCTAATGTGTTCAGCCCTTTTTCCGTGCTCTGATGATGGAAACCTAGTTCAGAAAAATAATGACCATTTAGGAGGGGGAGAGCTGTGTTGCTTGTAGCCAACCTGTGAAATAACATTACCATTGATACTTCGCTCGGGAACAAATGGTGTGACTGCATTATGGTATCAACAATAACTCCTTCAGCATCTCTTGTCACCTTGCCGTAATTTTTCTGCTCTGATGTTTCCCGTAGAAACAATATCTACATGCGAGCATTGCAGATATTTAAAATGGTCTCAATAGAATATCTTTTTGCATTCCAGTTGTCCTTGTTTTTGTGGGGCTCGAGAAAAACATTTCCCGAGTTCGGGATTGTAGTAACGGTAGTTGTAGTAAACAAGCCCCGTTTCTTCATCGAAGTATTCGCTTGAGAAACGGAATGGATTGCTTGCTGCATAAGCGCCAGTTGTTTTTGTCAAAGAACCGAACGGAGAATATTCGTAATGAGCTGCGACTTCTCCATCTCCATCGAACCGCTTCGCCTGTCTGCCTTTTATGATGTTATCAAATCAGCACCGCCCCCATTGGTTCATACGATAATCTATCATTCTTCAACAGTTTTTCAAGTTGTTATATATCAAATCTGAGCAATTTCCCAGACGTTATCCTGCCGAATATACCCTTAATAGGGCTGCTGCAAACTACCGGGTGAGCCGTTGGTCCAGATTAAGTAATTCTTGTTTTTCCCCTTGAAGATATCTGTTAAAATTAGAATTTTATTTTGTGGGAATAATATCTAGACCATCCCCCCAAATATCTGGTACTGCCGCTGTTGAAATAAACGAGCTTAATTTGTGCGAGTAATGACGTTTTTCCATAAAATAAAGGCTCCTAATATTTTTACATGGAGTCATATTGCCATCGGCAATATTTACAGAAAAAGATGCCAATTTTAATTTGTTTAGCTTATATAAAAAGTTTATATTGGGAATAGAATAGTTTCCGGACATCATTAAACCTTCCAAATTTGTAAATTTTTCCATAAGGGATAAGTCTTTTATTTTCCTGCAATTATCTAAAGACAACCATCTTAAGCTTGGTACATTGCCACATTCTATACTTGTTAATTTTTTTGCATATGAAAGTTCCAGCATTTGAAGTTTAGAAAACGAATGTAAAAAACTTAAAGATTCTATATTTCCTCCAATAAAACTTAAGCGTTTTAAATTTTTAAATGAAGATATTATTTCAAGATCGTGCGACGAACAGCCAAATATTGTTATATTGTTGATATAATTACTTCCAGCCAGGAACTTTATATTCTTATTTCGTCTACTAAAATAAGAAAAAGAAGACAGAAACGGAAAAAATGTTAAATCCACCTTGTTGTGAAGCGTTAATTCCTCGTCTAAAATTAATCCTTGCAGATTTCTAAGAGTGTATAGCGGAGATAAATCAAAAACATGGCCTCGTAACATTATAGCCTTTGCTCTAGGAAGAGTACGCAAAAAATCAATATTGCTATTTTTGTCGTCGCATTTTATATCTAATCTGTCAATATTATTGTTCAGGAAAAACGATAAACATTCCTCTATACGAGAAAAATTCAGTGTCATGGATGTGTGAAATTTTCCATAACGGGAAATTTTTGTAACCCAAAATATATCTTCATATTTATACGATCCAACAGGAAGATTGCTGATGTCTGTTGATCTTGTTATTTCATCGTTTTCATCTAATGTCATATTAATCACCATTCTGTTCTCTGAATTTTTCCCTGTGGAGTTAATTTTATTTAATAGTTTGGTTTTATGGGAAGATATCCACCTTGCTCTTTCATAGGATTTCGAGAAAGACATCTGCTGAGTTCTGGGGTGTATATGGATCAATCCCGTTTTCTCATCGAAGAATTCGCTGTTGAAGTGGAAGGTGGTTGCATAATCTCTAAAGAATCGAACGGAGAATATTCGTAATGAGCTGCGACTTCTCCATCTCCATCGAACCGCTTCGCCTGTCTGTCTTTTATGATGTTATCAAATCAGCTCCGACCCCCATTGGTTCATACGATAATCTATCATTCTTCAACTGTTTTTCAAGTCTCTGGCCCATCAAATGTGCGTAATTTATCGGATGTTATCCATGCTGTGTTGGATTGCCTGCATGTCCCTGTGGATTGTATCGTTGATAAATAGAAAAACCTGCTTCTCTATCATCAAAAAAGCCATAGGTGCAAACTAAAGCATCTGTTTGATTTAAATAACTTAACAAATTTTTTAATATAAAATCCGGTATATATTGCATATTATTCGACATATTATTGTATATGCTTAACCAATATTCATATGGAATAAATTCTTCTGTATTTCCTAAAATAACAAGACACTCATTTTTAGTATCATGCAGCATAGAACAAGCCTCTTCAAAATAACTTTCAGTCGCCGGAGCAATTGTTTCTATTGCATAGACCACACAATCACTTGTCGAAACGATATTGACTTCTTCTGATATTTTTGACGCATTTTTAATAACTAGAGGTAAAACATCACTTTTCAATATTCTTTTATAGCTGGCGATATGCCTAGTGCAATAAGAAAAACTATAGCGCTTAAAAAACAATGTCTTTATATAAGAATATTTGCTTTCAACAAACTCGCCCCAAATCATTTGACACAGCATTGTTTTTTTATTTCTTATATCCTCAAATCCTGTGGTATTCCAATTCAGTTCTGTATATGAAGATGTAAATTTACTTTTTATAGTCATAATGTCTTCTTTGCTCATCATTAAAGTAAGGTCCTCTGTTTTGTGAAGGGGCTTTTTAAACACAGACTTTCTCCGCGTTTTTAGCAACTTTTCATCATGAGCTGCAGCATCTCCATCGAACCGCTTCGCCTGTCTGCCTTTTATGATGTTATCAAATCAGCTCCGAACCGTCCGCCATTGGGTCATACGATAATCTATCATTCTTCAACAGTTTTTCAAGTCTCTATTCGCAAACTATCCTGCGAGAACTCATCCGGATCAAAGATATAAGTCCGCGTGAATTTGTTCTTAGAATTCTTCATTTTCATTTTCCGGATCGCCTTCGCTGAAGAGAGGTTTGTCATCGGAGGGGGCGGGGCTGAAAAGAGCATCGTGTAATTTCTTGCCGGCCCAGATGCCGAGCGCGACAGCGCCAAGCGTTTCAAGAGCTTCCAGACGCTGCTCTTCATCCCACTCCGCGGCGGCTTCACGAAGGCATTCCGCACAATAATGTTCCGAATCGATTGTATAAATCTCATTCTTCGGGAAAAACTCATAACAGAAATCACATTCGCAATACTTCGAGCGGAGACAGTCCGGGCAGACTTCCAGAGAACGTCCTTTTACGGTAAGATACTCAATCTTGTTTTCTGCAACCAGCTTTTTGCAGGAATCGCAAGGCTTGCAATGAAATTCCGCACATTCTGCACAATAAACATGTCCGTTCCAGCGACAGGACTTCTCCGCAGGTTTCCAGTCACGGCACTCCTCGCAGAAAATATATTTTCCGTTTAAACAGTCGGGACACAGCGAGAGCGTTTTCCGGTTCAGACGGACTTCTTCGAGTTCCTCTTTTTCAACCTTCCGGTTGCAGCCGCCGCAGGTGCCGAAGTACTCCGCTTTGCATTTCCTGCACATCAGATGACCGTGAAAATCAATGGCCGCCGCGGCTTTGATGAACGTTTCGCAGTGCGGACAGAGAACGTATTTTTCGCAAAGACATGAGATGCAGACAGGTTTTGTATCCGTGTAAACAAGATCCTCTTCGCAGGCATACTGATGACATATTTCACATTCGGAATACTTTTCTTCCGCGCATTTTTTGCAGACGTAAAAATTCTTGTACCGGATCTGGACTTTATTCTTCGGATTTAATTTGCAATGGCATCTGTGACAGAATTCTTCCATTCGGAATCACTCCTGTATTGTGCGTCGCGTCCGCCGCACGGAGCAGCGGGCGCAACCGACCGTATCTGCTTATTCCTCAAAATCGAGGCACATGCGGATCTGGGTGAAGGGACGAACCTTCGTGTTGGCAACTTCGACGTGCGCGGGATGCACCGCATAGCCTTTCAGCGCGTCCGCATCCGCAAGGGTCGAGTCGAGCATGACATCGGCATTCGAACTCGGAAGTCCGTTTGTGCGGACGTGGATGTCAACGAGTCCCGGGACAACACCGCGCAGACCTTCGAGTCCGGCTTTGATGCCCTGCTTGACTGATTCCTTCTGTTCGGGGCTCAGTTCATCTTTCAGCTTCCAGAGAATAATGTGTTTGACCATGATCAGCTCCTTAAATTGTCAGACCGAGCATGACGGTCTGCTGGTTTGTGTTGTTCCAGACGGCATGAGGACGGCGGCCTGTCACCCGGCAGGTTGTGCCTGCGGGAATGACAACGGTTTCATTTTCGTATTCCACACGCGCTTCGCCGGAGACGACGAGAAAAAGGTGGTCGTGCGGATGCGAATGTTTGCCGAGCGGACCGCCTCCGCCGGGCTCCAGGAAGGCGAGTGCGCCATCGCGGAATGTTCCGGCGAGTTCGGGAAATTTCTTTGCCTTGAAGTGAATGTGTGCGGGTGGCGTGGTGAATTCGGAATCGTTCATTGCCTGCCTCATTTCTTCAGAGAGATGTAATGTTTCTGGATTTCCGGCGTACGGACCGCGATGTTCGCCAGGTGGTCGCCGATCCGTTCGAGTTCCCAGAGCAGTTCGATGAAGATGACGCTGCCTTCAACCGAGCATTTGCCCTCGTTGCGGCGGGAGACGTGTTCCATTTCGTACTGGCGCGTGAGGTTGTTGATTTCCCGCTCGTTTTCCATGACGATTTCCGGGACTTCGGGCGGGGTTTCGCCGGTGTAGGGCATTTCGTTGTCGGTTTCGTTCATCGCGGACTGAAGCGCGGGAACGTCTTTGCGGGTGTAATCTTTTTCGTATTTTTTGGTGAGCTTGTTGATCCGGCGTTCGCTGGCGAGGGCGGATTCGACGAGTTCGCGGTCGGTTCCTCCGAGCGCCTGTGTGACGTTTTTCGCCTGGAAATCAAGCAGATCCCAAAGCTCTTTCAGGTCGGCGCGGGCAACATCGGAGAGCTGAATGCCGCTCTTCGCAAGACGCTTTGTCAGCTTCATGATGGTCTCCGCGTGATCGGCGATGCGCTCCGCATCGTTGGTGCAGTGCATGAGCAGCGGGATCAGTGCGGACTGCGGACGCGTCAGGTGCTTGCGGGTGATCTGGACAAGATAGTTCGTAATGTCGGTCTGCATGGTATCGACAAGTTTCTCGTCCTCTTTGAGCGCCTTGTGGGAATCGGCGTCGTAGCTGGACTGGAGGAAGTGGGCGTTGACGGCGCGGTCGATCATGGTCCAGGAGTCCTGCACCATGCGGCGGATTTCAAGAACGACCTGTTCGAGCGCGACTGACGGCGTGGCGAGCAGATTCGGTTCGAGAGCGTGAATCTCATTGTTCGTATCGTCGCGGACGGGAAGAAGGCGTTCGCAGAGACGCGAGAACGGTTTCAGCAGCGGCATCAGGATCAGCACGGTGAAGATGTTGAAGAAGGTGTGCGCCATGGCAATATGCCGTTCGAGTCCCTGGGGGATCGGCAGGAAGACGTTGCCGGGTGTGATCGAGTTGATGAAATAGAGGAAAATCGGAATCCGTTCGGGTCCGTAGGGAATATAGAAGCTGATGATGAGAAGAAGCGAGCCGAAACAGTTGAACAGGAAGTGCGCAATGGTCGCCTGTTTCGCCACGCGGTTTGCGGTGAGGGAGGCGAGGAACATGGTGATCGTTGTTCCGATGTTGGTTCCGAGCAGCAGCGGAAGCGCGGTATAGAAGTTGAGCAGTCCGCCGGAAGCAAGCGCAAGCATGATACCGATCACCGCTGCGCTGGACTGGATCAGGAAGGTTCCGATGACTCCGATCAGGGTCGCTCCGAGCACTGCGCCGATCGGCATGAAGCCGCCCGGGGTGACGGGGGCGCAGTCAAACGAACGGAACAGGTTGATGAAAGTCGGGAAGCCGCCGAGCGCTTTGAGCTCGGAACTCATCAGTCCCATGCCGAAGAAGAGCAGACCGAATCCGAGAACCGTTTCGCCCCATCCGCGGACTGCGGATTTTTTCGCGATCATCATCAGGAAGCCGATCGCCACACACGGCAGAGCGATTCCGCCGAGGTTGAACGAAATCAGCTGCGCGGTCACGGTCGTTCCGATATTCGCACCGAAGATGATACCAACGGCCTGCTGAAGTGTGAGGAGCCCTGCGTTGATGAAGCCGACGACCATGACTGTTGTTGCCGAGCTCGACTGAATGACCGCCGTTACCACAGTCCCCGCGAGCACGGCGACAATGCCGTTGCGGGAGAAGAACTGGAGGATACGCTTCATGTTTTCTCCGGCGATCTTGAGCAGTCCATCCGCCATGAGTTTCATGCCGAAAACGAAGAAGGCGAGTCCGCCGACAACGGAAATGATGACGGTTGTGAGGTCGAGTCCGAGCACACGGACCTGGCTTGTGCGGAGATAGTGTCCGGTTTTCGGATCGGCGACTTCGATGCCGACGCGGTATTCACCGGTGTCCTTGCCGAGACGGACCTGAGTGGAGGCTACGCCGCGGGAGTCGGTGAGGACGTCCGGGGTGAGCACGGCGGCGGAGTTTTTCGATTCGGGAGAGGAGAGAATGGAGAAGTAGACGGGAACGTTTGCGGCGGGTTTGCCGTCCGCGTTGACGAGCTGAATGGAGACGGGATCGGCGAGGAGTTTCTGAGCTTTGCCTTCCTGTTCGCCGCCGGAGAGTTTTGCTCCGACAACATAGCGGATGGTGAGGCTTTTATCTTCGGCGCCGACGGGAATGATTTTGAGGTAATTGTCGCCGATCTCTTTCCCCGCGCGGATTTTAACGGAAGCGATTCCGGTGATGTCGGTTTTTGCGGAGTTTTTTTCCGGGATGATGGAGGAACCGTCAACGGGAACGAAGAGGACGTCGATACCGGGGACAGGGCGCGGTTTTGCTTTCCCTCCGATGAGCTGCTGTCCTTTCGGGAGACCGAGAACTTCGATGCGGAGTTCTTTTTCAAAATTCTCACCGGGGAGAGTGCACTGGTTGTCTCCGGATTCGACTTTGACTTTGGAAACGGAGAGCGGGCTGTTGTCGGAGCATCCTGTAACGAGCATGAGGATGCAGAAAGCGGAAAACAGCGCGGCGAAGAAACGTCTGTCCATTGAAAAGCTCCTTTATTGATATTCCCGATAATTTACCACGCAAACGCGCAAATCGCAAGCGGCAAGCGGAAAAAACTGGAGCGGTGGATGATTTTTCCGGGAGATTCAGGGCTTTGAGAGACCGGCATGCACCTGCTTGCGGTACTGCAGCGGGGTCATCCCGAATTTCCTGCGGAAGCGGGAACTGAAATAAAGCGTGTCCTGAAAATTCAGCGATTCAGCAATTTCACTGATCCGTTTCCGCGTTTCGCGCAGCTGACGCGCGGCGTCGCATAACCGGAGGTCGAGAAGATAACGTCCGGGCGAAAGATCAAAATAGAGTTTCCAGTGGCGGAAGAAGGTGCGTTTGGAAAGACCGTTTTTGCGGCAGAGCGCTTCCAGATCGATATTTTCTTTGCAGTTGAGTTGAAAATAGGAGGCGATGCGCTGTATGCGCGATTCCATGAAGCGGTCGCGCGAGCCGGAGTTTTCGCGACGGGAAAACAGAAGCTCTTCGTAAAGCTGAAATGCGAGCAGATCAAGCCGATCGGCAACGCCGTATTCGCGGGAATGCTCCATCAGCTGTTTTGCACGCTCCAGCATTTCACATATCTTCGGGGTAAGTTCGATTTTCCAGACGGGCGGCATCTGGAAGAGATTTGCGGCGGCCATCGCATCGGCAAGATCAATGGAATAGGCAAAGTAGACGGCGTCGCGCGGTTCGGGGATAGCGTACCGGTGCACGACGCCGGGAAGTTTCAATACCGCATTCGGATATTCCGTGCGGTAGGTGACGCCTCCGATTTCATCGACGGCGTACCGTTCGAGCGAGGAAAGACGGATTGTGAATTCCAGTTTCCAGTCGAAACTGGCCTCCGGTCCGACCTTGTTCCAGAAAAAGCCGAGTTCCTTGAGCGGAAAGGGAAACTTCACTGCGCGCGGCACATCGTCGAGCCGGACATACCAGCATTCATCGCTGCGGTTCGCTTCCATTTCACTCTCCCTTAAAATATTGAACGGAGAGCTTCCGGACGTTTTGCGGAAGCTCCCTTGAAAACTGCGCGTTTCAGATCCGGTCGAAGACGCGGACATGATCTATTTCAAAATAATCCGGCAAAACGGCTTTGTCAAGCAGCGGATCGTATTTTCCTTTCTCGCGGTAGCCGTGGCATTCGGTCGAGATCAGAATGAACTGTTCCGTTTCGGAGACCGGACCGACGGAGACGCAGCCCTCCTGCAGGAGATAGGTTCTTTCTGTGTCGTTGACCATGTGTGCGAGGTGTGCTTTTTCGGGAGGAACGACGGTGCCGATGAGTTTGCGGTCGGCATAGAAACGGTAGCCGTCTGGGCTCCAGTCGACGCCGTAATAGTGCCATCCATCCTCAGTTTCTTCGAATTTCCAGGCGAAGTGATGGGAACGCTGATAGTCTTTCCCGTAGCCGCCCCAGTAGTTTCCGCCGATCATTTTTCCGGAGGAGTACTGGAACATGTTCTCCATGATATCGCATTCGACTCCGGCGCGGCGCGGATCGGGAGAGGAACCTATTCCGGGAGCCTGAAGCCAGAAGGCGGAGTGCCATCCGTCGCATTTCGGCAGACGGCAGCGGATTTCATAGTAGCCGTATCTGTGCATGAAGCGCGGCTCTTCGAATTTGCCGAACGGCCAGAAGCCCTCGGTGTCCTTCGGAATGTCATAGGTCAGGGAACCGGTCTGGAGATGCGGGGAGCAGTAGATTCCGTTCTTCTTGACAAGGTGCAGCTGAAGATGGCTTTTGCCGTCGAGCACGACACCTTCATCTGTGAATGCGGGGAAGGGTTTTCCCCAGAAGTTGAGGCGGAAGCCCCATTTGCTGCGATCGAGTTCGGTCCCGTCAAACTCGTCGCTCCAGACGAGTTTCCAGTTTTTGTCTTCGGGCAGAAAGCTGTCCGCATGATTTTCAACTTTGAATTCTTTCATGATCGTTATCCTTCTTTTTAGAGGGTTTCTTCGAGTTCGAAAAACGGAGTCGGTCCGTTCCGGAGCGCGGCGGTGTCAATCTGAATTTCCAGACCGTTTGCGGAACGGGCAACGGGAATCTCTTCGCAGCGGCTTCCGTCGGGAGCGAGCGCATGGAGTTTCCAGTTTCCCCTGCGGCGAACGGTTATGTTCAGCGTTCCGGTGCGGGCAAGAACGGGGGATTTGCCGCAATCAAGCATGGTCGCGCGGTCGGCGGCAAGCGTCATGCCGGAATTGGCCTCTTCGGTCATGTAGAGCAGAACCATGCGGCGGCTCTTTTCGAGCGGCATTCCGTCAACTGAGGTCAGAGCGGTACAGCTGTCGGCGGAGCTGTTTTTCAGTTCCATAATTTTCAGGTTCTGAGCGTTTCCGGCGGTCATGCAGACCGCTTCGGTGCGCGGGGTGACAACGGTCATTCTCTTTTCGGGCGCATTCAGGAGGATTTCTCCCGTGTCGCTCTGGAAAATCCCGCGTGCGGGATCCGTGATGTTCCCGGAGGGCAGAATCCCCTTCCGCTTCATCAGGTTTACGGCTTCGGGAAGAGAGAAGCTGTTATCCGCCGACTGAATAACATCGGAAAACCAGTCGTGCGAATAGATCTGGGCAACGTTGGAAACCGGGAACGAAAGATCCGCACGAGGATTCCGGACGGTTCCCTCTGCGGCATTTTCATCCGGGAAGACGAGTCCGAATCCGGAAAGCAGGCTCAGGATTGACTGCGCAGAGCTGACCGCTTTATCCGCATGCAGGTTTTTCTCCAGAAATTCCTGCGGGACATTCAGCGCGACTGCGTGCGGAGATTCCTTCACATCTCCGCGCTGAAACAGGTTCGCGGACAGAAACTGTGCGGCGCGGCTCAGCGGAGAGAAGCCCGCGGTGAAGTTGTCGAGCGGGAGTCTGCGTTCGCTGTTCAGAACGACGGGCTGCTGATGTACCGTGATTGCCGCATAGCCCTGCAGAGCGGAGTATGCTCCGAAGACCATCCCGGCTTCATAGCGGTACGGGTTCCAGAAGCAGTGATTGTATTCTCCGCTGATGAAGGGGCGTCCCAGAAGTTTTGTCGCATTGGCGTCTTTCCAGTATCCGGTTTTCGCTTCGATGGAGCTGTTCGCCTTGACGACCGAGCCTTTCCTGAGGCTTGCTGTGGGATGATTGAAATAGGAATGGACATCCGTAATCTGTGAAGTTCGCCACCGCGCGGCGGAATGACCGAGCTGCTTGGAGTAACTGTAGTTTGTCACGAGACCGCGGAATCCGGCTTCACGGATGATTTTTTCGCACTGTTCCGCGCTTGCTTTCGCGCGGTCCATGCAGAAAAGTGCGAAATCGTTGGCATGTTTCGCCTGCCCGGAACGGGGAATCTGTGCATCGGGCATCGGTCTGCCGTATTTCTTTTCGAGCCATGCGCGCCAGAATTTCAGTACGCGTTTTTCCGCTTCCGGATGTGCGCGGAACAGCGAAACCATGCGGTCGCCGAGTCCGAGAGACTGTTCATTGTAATATTCGATGCAGAAAATCGCCGGTTCGTCTTTCCACGCAACGCCGGTGTAGGGATTGACATGTTCAAGCAGGGATTTGACGCCGAAGCGGAAATGTTTCATTTCCCATTCGCCGTCGAAATACATCATGAATTTGTGAAGCGTGCGGTCGCGAAACGTGTTGCGCTCTCTGCTGAAAAGGTTGAAATTGAAAATGGGGAGATGTGTGTAAATTCCCTGTTTTTTCAATTCCGCGATCAGGAAATCCGTGCGGTCCAGATAGAACGGATTGAGCTGATATTCCTGCTTTGAATCAAGAACAAGCCAGCGGTCGAAAGACTGTGTGCGGAACAGATTGTAGCCCTGGCGTTTCGCCGCCTGTGCAAATCTCCGGACAGCGGCTTTGAATTCGTCGTTGTCTTTGATTGCCATTATGCCGTTCATCGCGAAAGTGTTGAACCCCAGCAGACGGACGGGCTGTTCCGGTGCGTTTTCAAACACGACTCTGCCGTCCGGCGAAAGAACCGCGGGACCGTACTTTCCCGCAGGAGCATCGTTTTGCGCGGAGAGATCCAGCGCGCTTCCCGGGATGATTTCAAGATTGGAACTGCGGTACGCCTTCCAGTTTTTCCCTTCGCGGAAAACAACCGGGTCGCGCGGTTCCGCGCAGAGAAATCCCCAGCCGCGGGAGCCCGCACGGACAACTGCAACGAGGATGTTTTCGCCTTTACGGATATGGAATTTATGAAAATTGCTATCCGCATTCAGAGGCGTCGGGCCCTGCGCTTTCAGACAATGCGTTCCATTGAGATAAATGTCAAAGCTCCAGTCTGCGGCGAATCCGATCCGCATCAGCCCCTCTTTGTCCGAATGGAAACGGTTGTAAAGGATTGCAGTCGAAGTCTCTTTTCTGAATTTTTCCGGATTCATCCGGCGCAGGTCGATTCCCGTTTTTCCCATGACCGCTTTTGCGGAACCGGGCGGGACTGAACGGAAGTCCGGTTTGCTTTTATCCCAGACAATGCTCCATTCGGATGAAACTGCAAACGGCAGATCGTCGATTCTGCAAATCCGTACGGAGGAGAGCTCGACGGGACCGGACATCCGGCTGAAATTGAGAGTCAGGTGGGCCGGAGCTCCGTTCCTGGGAAGGGCGGTGAAGGCGGTCTCAAGCTCATGAGTTCCAGGTTCGAGCTTCCATTCCTTCACGAGTCCCGCCGCCGTCCACGGTTTCTGTTTCTGCTGATAGACTGCGCGGAAGATGCCCTTTCCGCCGCACTTCATCCGTATGGAAAGACGGTATCCGGTTCCCTCTTTCAGATTCAGTTCCTGCATCATGAGAGATGAGAATTTCTGCGCTCCGGCGGGAGCTTCGACAACAGCACCCTTTTCCGTGCCGCGGAATGAAAGCCCTGAAAATGTCCATGCCGTGTTCCCTTTGGAAAAATCCCCGTTTTTCAGCAGATTCTCTTCAGCGGCCAACCCGAACGCCAGCGTGATGACGAAGAGACCGAAAATGTTTTTCCGTAATTTCATGTGAATCTCTTTCAGTAGGAAATTTTATAGTTTTCGAGACGGTACGATTGCGGATTGCGAGCGTAGGAAGAGGGATCCGCTTTCTGGAACAGTCCGTTTGCCATTCCGTTGAAATCCGAATCTCCTGCATGGCCGTCGGCGAACAGCAGATTTGCGCGTCCGAGGTGACGGAGATGCACGCCGTTCTGAGCGCCGTAGAGACGGTACGACTGATTCCCTTCATATGTTCCTCCGAAGAAAACGGAATCTCCGAAAATGGTGTACGCCGTACTGTTTTTCATGCGGTTCAGCGAGACGGCCACCCAGTCTTTGTTCTCATCTGTTTTCCCGGTCAGACGCGGATTATTGAACTCTTTTTCATAGGTTCCCCAGTGCCGTTCATTCTGCACACCGTAGGTTGTTGAGATCGCCGCTTCCGGGAAGGGCAGATTCATTGGAGGAAGCGCGGGACAGCTGAAGAATTTCGGCAGATTTTTTGCTGTGTATCCGAGCGGGAAAATCCATTGAACGCCGATTCCGTTTACGTAGTCGATGCCCCATACACCGTCATTTTCCGCGGCGTATCCGTGCACGAGGAGTCCGATCTGTTTCAGATTGCTTTTGCATTGAATCGCATGAGCCCGCATCCGTGCCTTGTTGAGCGCCGGCAGAAGCATTCCGGCAAGAATTGCGATTATAGCAATTACAACCAGGAGTTCTATAAGAGTGAATCTGCTTCTTTTCTTAAACTCGTTTTTTACCGACGGATCCGTGTAATTCATTTCAAATCTCCTTTTTTTGTTTGGGTTACGGTATTTATTATACCATAAAACGATTTTTTTACAAGAGCCTTTTATGACAAACGACCCATGAATTTTGTGCCATTTCCCGGCAGCCGTGCAGAAATTCCGGAAGTCGCATGCAAACGCATCTTTTAAAGCTCTCCGGCTTGAAAAAATTCAAATAAGGTGTATTTTAAAAGCCATCTTATTTATTAAAACCGGGAGCGTTCCTTGTTACAGATTCTTACAACTTTGCTGCTCTTCGCCGTCGGCGGAACGGCGGCCCTGCTCGCGAACCGGAAAGACCGTTCGGCGGTTCGGTTCGGATACTTCTCATGCATCGCCGCATGCATTTGCGGACTCTTCGGTGCAGTACCTCTCATCTTCGGTACGCAGGGGGAAACGCAGTGCGTCATTCAGACGGTCTCGTTCTCGTTTGATCGTCTTTCCGCGCTCTTCCTCCTGCCGGTCTACACGGTCGGCATTCTCGCCGCGACTCATGCGGTCGGTTATCTTGAGGGGCATGCGGACGGACGCCAGGGGTATTTCTGGTTCTTCTTCAACGCAACGCTCGATGCGATGACCTGGGTGACGGTCGCCGTGACTCCGATTGAGTTCCTGCTTGCGTGGGAACTGATGGGCATGATGAGCTTCGCACTTGTCGCTTTTGAGTACAAAGCGCACGAAACGCTCCGTGCGGCATGGGTCTACCTGCTGGCGTGTCATGCAGGCGCGGCGTTCCTGATCCTGATGTTCGTTTACGGCGGGGCGGACAATGTTCCGCCGGCGTTCATGGCGGCGGTGATTGCGCTCGGCATGATCGGATTCGGACTCAAAATCGGCTTTCCAGCGCTGCATGTCTGGCTTCCGGAGGCGCACCCTGCAGCGCCCGCGCCTGTATCGGCGGTGATGTCCGCTTCCATGATCAATCTCGGTTTCTACGGAATTCTGAGAATGCTTGTGAATTCCGACGGCCCGCTTGATATTTTCGGCTGGAGTTTTGTGATTCTCGGACTCGTCGGCGCGTTCGGCGGCGTGCTTTTCGCTCTTGCCCAGCGCAATCTGAAACGCCTGCTTGCATATTCGAGTGTGGAAAATATGGGAATCATCAGCATCGGCTTCGGTCTCGGCTTCCTCGGGGTTGACAAGGGCGATCATGTGATGGCGATCTTCGGCTGTGCCGGCGCATTCCTCCACATGCTCAACCACGCGGTGCTCAAAAGCGCGCTCTTCCTCGCCGCAGGTTCGGTGCTGAAGGCGACCGGACTGCTGAACATGGACCGTCTCGGCGGACTTTTCAAGCGGATGCCGTGGACGGGAACGGTATTTACATTCTCCTCGATTTCAATCAGCGGACTTCCGCCGTTCAACGGCTTCCTCGGAGAATTTCTGATTTACATGGCTGCGTTTGCCGGAATCATGACGGAGCGCGGAGCTGTGTTTGCCGTCTCGGTGCTGAGCGTGATTGCTCTGGCGCTGATCGGCGGGCTTGCGGCTGCCGCGTTCACGAAGGCGATCGGTGCTGTGTTCCTCGGCGAACCGCGGTCGGAGAATGCGGCAAAGGCGAAGGAGACTCCGCAGGTGATGTACTTCCCGCTCGTCGCCGCATTTCTGCTGACGCTCGCGATGACAGCTGGCGCGCCGGTGATCTGCCGCGCATTCACGCCCGTTATTCAGCATTTCACGGGATTCCCGCAGGATACCGTTGCAACGGAGATGTTCCGTCTCAGCGAATACATTTTCCAGATTGCGGTTTTCTCCGGTCTTGCGCTGATTTTCTTCATTGCGCTCCTGATTCACCGCATTCTGCTTGTGAACGGGCGCAAGGAGGAAGTGCGCGGAACATGGGACTGCGGATTTGCCGAACCCACTGCGCGGATGGAATACACCGGAACGGCATTCGTTCAGCCGCTTGTCGATTTCTTCGCCTGCTTCCTGCGTCCGAAGAAAAAGATTCACAAGCCGGATGGTCTGTTCCCCGCCCATGCGGAGATTGCCGTGGCGACGGAGGACGCGGCGGATCGCGGAATCTGGCGTCCGCTGTTTTCGTTTACGGCGAAGCTGGCGGATCGCTTTCATCACCTGCAGTCCGGGTATCTGCATCTTTATATTCTGGTTATGGTGCTTGCTCTGCTTGCGATGCTTGCGTGGGGATTTCTGCTTGATCGTGCGCCTGCGCCGGAAGTCCCCGTGCAGGATGGCTCTCAACTTGTGAAGGCGGTGAAATGATGGAAGATCTCTCTTATCTCAACAATTTCATCTGGGGCGGCGCGCTCGTGCTTTCGCTTGCGCTCTGTCCGCTGCTCCCCGGAATCATCAACAAAGTCAAGGCGTTTTTCGCCGGACGCAGGGGACCTCGCGTTCTGCAGCTCTATTACGACATGGCGAAGCTGCTGCGCAAGGAGAGTGTTTACAGTTCCACGTCGTGCGGTTTTGTGCGTCTGGCTCCGCTCTGCGGGCTGGCGGCGACATTCTGCGCGATGCTGTTCCTGCCGTATGCGTTCTGCAATTCCCCGCTCGCATTCGGCGGAGACGTTCTGCTGTTTCTCTATTTTCTCGGATTCGCCCGGGTGACGACGGTGCTTGGCGCGCTGGACACCGGGTCGAGTTTTGAGGGAATGGGCGCGAGCCGCGAGGTTCACTTCTCCGCTCTGGCGGAGGCGGTGTTCCTCTGCATTGTGGTTTTCTTCATCATGCTTACCGGGTCGATTTCGCTCAGCGGGATGCTCAACAGCATGGGGCTTGCGGCATGGACTGTGAGCGGAACTTCTCTGCTGCTGGTCGGCGGCGCAATTTTCATTGTGATGCTTTCCGAATGCTGCCGCGTGCCGTTCGACGACCCCGAAACACATCTGGAGCTGACGATGATTCATGAAGCGATGATTCTGGACAACGGCGGACCCGATCTTGCGCTGATTCACTACGGCGCGGCGCTGAAACTCTGGCTGCTGGCGTCGTTCTTTGTGACCGCTGTCATGCCGTTCGGAGTGTTCTCCGTCCTGAGTTCGATTCCGCTCTATTTCGGAGCCGTGTTCGCAACCGCCGCTGTGATCGGCGTGGTGGAATCGGTGATGGCGCGCTTCCGGTTCCTGAAGGTTCCGCAGATGCTTATGACGGCGCTCTGTCTCGCCGTTATCGCGATTGTTCTGATGCTGATTTTTGAAGGGAGCGTGAAATGACCGAACTGACTGAAATCCTTTTTGTCGCGATTCTCGGAGTCGACCTGCTGCTGGTGGCGGCGAGCCGGCTTCTGCACTGCATCCGTCTGGTGGCGATACAGGGATTCCTCCTCGGAATTCTGCCGCTGGTGATGTGGAACTGGAACGATGCGCCGCCGCATGCGGAGCTGGTTTTCATCGCAGCGGTGAATATCGGACTCAAATGTCTGGTTCTGCCGTGGCTGCTGGCGCGGACGATGCGCTCGGCGCATGTCTGCCGCGAACTTGAGCCGATGATCGGCTATTCGTTCTCGATTCTGATTGCGCTGCTGATTACGGGCGGCTCGTTCCTCTTCTGCCGGAACATTGACTGGACCGGACACTCGGCGTCGCTGCTTTCCGCTCCGGTTGCGTTCTCGACGATTCTGATTGGGCTGTTCATCGTCATTGCGCGCCGCAAGGCGATCACCCAGGCGATCGGGTTCCTGGTTTTTGAAAACGGCATTACGATTTTCGGAACCGGAATGACGCTGGAGTACGGGCTGATCGTTGAACTCGGAATTCTGCTCGACGTCTTTGTCCTCGTCTTCGTCATGGGTATTGCGGTGTTCCAGATCAGCCGCGAATTCGATCATATCGACTCCGACCGTCTGAACAAACTCGGCGACTGGAACGAAACGGAAGAGAAAAACGAACCTGCGGAGGATCCCGATTTATGATTACTCTTCTCCTTGTCTTTTTCCCGCTCGCGGCGGCTCTCGCGGCGTATCTCGCGGGAAACAACCGGATCATCATCCGCGTCTGCCTCGCGCTCACCGCTCTGCTGCACGCGGGACTCACGTTCTGCTGTCTTCAGCTTCCGCGCGAGATGACTTCATGTGTCTGGAATGGACAGGAATGGATCGGGCTTGACCGAACCGGTTCGCTGTTCCTTGTCATCACCTCGCTGTTGTTCCTCTTTGTGACGGTGCATACGCTGCTGTGGCTTCCCGCCGAATACCGTGCGGAGACAAAGCCCGCTGCGCCCGGTCATTTCGCCGGACTTCAGAGCGAACACATCTTCATTCCCTGCATGCTCGCATTCCTGGCGACCATGACGCTGGTCATAACCTCGCGCAACTTCGGTCTGCTTTGGGTTGCAGTTGAGGCAACGACGCTGGTGAGCGCTCCGCTGATCTGCTTTCACCGTTCGGACCGCTCGCTTGAAGCAATGTGGAAATATCTGCTGATCTGTTCGGTCGGCATCGGTCTTGCCCTGTTCGGAACCATGCTGATGGCGGTTTCCGCGCAGTCGCTCGGACATATCGGCATGAACATGGACGTCCTTGCGGAACATGCGGAGAAGTTCGATCTCGGCTGGTTCAAGGGGGCATTTATCTTCATCCTGGCGGGCTACGGAACGAAGATGGGTCTTGCCCCGTTCCACACGTGGCTTCCGGATGCGCACAGCGAAGCGCCCGGAACGATTTCCGCTCTGCTCTCCGGTTCCCTGCTGAACTGCTCGTTCCTCGGCATCATCCGGTTCTGGCAGATTACGCCGGAAGCGCTGAAGCCGTTCTGCGGAAATCTGCTGACTGCGCTCGGAATTCTTTCGCTGGTGATTGCGGCGTTCTTCATCATCCGCCAGAGCGATTTCAAGCGGATGCTCGCATATTCGAGCGTGGAGCACATGGGGCTTGCCGCGCTGCTCTGGGGACGCGGGCTGGAGGATTACAGTCTGATTCATCTTTGCGGACATTCGGTCATCAAAATGACGCTTTTCCTTGTTGCCGGCAACATTCTGCTTGCGTACGGAACCCGTTCGGTTTCGGCGGTGGGGGGAATGTTCGGACGTCTTCCGCGCACGGCGGTGCTCTGGATGCTGGCAATTCTGCTGATCTGCGGAACTCCGCCGTCGCCGCTGTTTGTGACGGAGTATCTGCTTGTGCGCGAATCGGGATTCCTGCTCGGCGCGGTTGTGCTTCTGCTGCTGTTCGCGGTGTTCGCGGGAATGTCGATGGCATGTCTGAAAATGTGCATGGGAACGCCGGGCGAAGTCAATCCGTCCGACGCCCGGGCGCGCGATACGGAGCGCCTCTGGCTGGTTCCCGCCGCCGCAGTCGCTGTTGCGCTGATCGGCGGACTCGTTCTGACTTTCATTCTCAATCAGGGAGAACTTTGATATGGATACCGGATTTCTGAAACTGAACAACGCCGGCTCCGCGCCGATGACCTCCCTGCCGTGTCCGCCCTTTGCGGAATTCCGCAAGATGCTGATCGACGCCGTCCGCACGCGCGGCTGGCACGTCGCCTCGTTCTTTGCCATGCCGAAGGAGGAGGATCGCACGCGTCTGATCGCGGTTCTGACTGACGATGCCTCCGCCTGCCTCCGTCTGCTCTCCTCATATGTTTCCGGCTCGTATGCCGCACTGACTCCGGAGTGTGCGCAGTTTCACTGGTTCGAACGCGAGATTTTCGAACAGACGGGCATCATTCCGGAGGGGCATCCCTGGCTGAAACCGATCCGTTTCACTGACCCGGAGGCAAAACCGGGCGTAACCGATTACTTTCATCTCCACGGCTCCGCCGCGCATGAAGTCGCTGTCGGTCCCGTTCACGCCGGAGTCATTGAGCCGGGACATTTCCGTTTCCAGTGCATGGGCGAAGACGTTTACACGCTGGAAATTTCACTTGGCTACCAGCATCGCGGAATCGAAAAAATGCTGCGCGGCGGTCCGGATAAAAAGACTCTGCATGTGATGGAAACCGTTGCGGGCGACACCTCTACCGCTTCCGCCGGGGCATACTGCCGCATTCTTGAAGCGCTCGACCCGGAGAGCCGCGTTTCCGCCCGTTCCGAAGCGATCCGCGCGATTGCGTGGGAGCTGGAGCGCATCGCAAACCACATCGGCGACCTCGGCGCGCTCGCGGGCGACGTCGCTTATCTGCCCACGGCATCCTACTGCGGACGAATCCGCGGAGAGTTCCTGAACATGACCGCGACGATTTGCGGCAACCGTTTCGGGCGCGGACTCATCGTTCCCGGCGGCGTCGGCTTCGATATTGAAATGGGACGCGTGCTGAAGATTCGCGACTGGATGGATCGCGTTACTCCGGAGCTTGAAAACGCTCTGGCGATCATGTTTGATTCTCCCTCTGTGCTCGATCGACTGGAGAACACCGGTGTTGTTTCCGCGGAGACTGCGCGGGAGATCGGGCTGGTCGGTGTTGCGGCACGCGCAAGCGGCATCCGCCGAGATGTCCGCATGAATCTGCCCTACGGCTGGTACCGCACGGCTGCTCCGGTTGCGTGCTGCGTCGGTTCCGGCGATGTGTTTGCCCGTGCGGAAATCCGACGCCGCGAACTGACCGAATCGCTCCGCTTTGTACGCAATCTGATAGAAAATCTGCCGACGGAAGAGGGGACCCGTCCGGTGCGGAAACGCCTGCCGGATACGATCGCGGTTTCGCTTTCCGAAGCGTGGCGCGGCGCGCTCTGCCATACGGCGGTGACGGCGCACGACGGTTCGTTTGCGGCGTATAAGATTGTTGATCCCTCGTTCCACAACTGGTTCGGGCTGGCGATGGCGCTGCGCGGCGAACAGATTTCCAATTTCCCGATCTGCAACAAAAGTTTCAACCTGTCCTATTGCGGACACGATCTGTGAGGAGGTTCCCATGCTGAAAACGTTGAAAGCCAGACTGATGCAGGGATATCGCACGAACAAGTTTCCGTATGCCGCTCCGCAGATGCCGGACCGCTTTGCCGGTCTGCCCGAAATCGCCGGCACAGCATGTCCGCCGGAGTGTTCGCTCTGCGCGGAGGCATGCCCGACCGATGCCGTTACGCGTTCCGGAGAATCCGTTGCGCTGGACATGGGCAAATGCCTGTTCTGTTCCGCATGCGCGAAGGCGTGTCCGTCGAAAACGATTGCGTTTACGAAGCAGCACGACCTGGCCGCATTCCGTCGCGAGTCGCTGATCCGGACGAAGGATTCGGGGTACGAGTATGAGCTTCAGCCGAACCGCCAGATTGCGGATCTGTGCAGACGCTCCCTGAAGATCCGTCAGGTTTCGGCGGGCGGATGCGCCGCATGCGAACTCGATTTCAATGTTCTGAACACACTTGCGTGGGATATGGGGCGTTTCAGCATCCAGGTGGTTGCGTCGCCGCGGCATGCCGATTGCGTGCTGGTGACGGGTCCCGTAAGCCGGAACATGCTTCTTGCGCTGAAGAAGACATATGAAGCCGTGCCGAAGCCTTCTTTTGTGATTGCATGCGGCACATGCGCGATTTCCGGCGGTCTTTATGCGGAGAATCCGGAGACGTGCAGCGGAGTGGAAGAGATTCTGAAGCCCGACCTTTACGTTCCCGGCTGTCCCCCGCATCCGGCGACGCTTCTTGAAGCCCTGATCCGTTTCCTCGGACGCAGATTACGGTAAGTTTCGCAATATTTTTGCATGGAACCGGAGAATGTCCGTTTTTGTTTCAACCCCTTCGTTTTGAGTTCAGAACGGAGGGGCTTTATGTTTTATTGCACAGCAAATTCCATACCCGTTTCGCTAAGGGAACTGGCTGAAGAATTATCTGAGGCGGGCATCATTCCTGCCTTCCGTTAAGTTTTGGGTAGAACGTATTGCTGATTTTGTTATATATAAATACGTTATCTTGCGCATCAGAGAATATTAAAAAATCATTTGCTTTTTCGAATTCGGCGCGCGATAACGGCTGTCCTTTGACTTCTGCATCAGCAAACATATGCATTGATGTATAATAATGATTCCAATCTCCTGGTTTGTCTGAAATGGCACATTGCCAATCCATGAATAAATACGGAGTGATTCGGGCCTCTTCTGGTTCCTTGAATCGCATTAAATATAAAAAATATGGATCTCTTTGGTTATACTCTTTTGCAAGAACTAAGATTCTTTCCATGTTTGTTTGAGTTGCGCTAGAGAGATTTCTTTCAGTATTGCGCCTCTCTTTATACCTGAGAAGGGCAAGAAGGACAATTGGCAAGGCTACCAATAAAATAATCAGAATATTTTTTCTGCGCATAAAGACATTCCCCATGGGTGAGGTTATTTCAAAATATTGGACGAGTTGTTAACGCAAGTAATGAGCAATTCCCTTTCTTTTTAAGATATCCGTTCATTGTTGAAATAGCAAACGTATTCGTGGAATTTTCTTTTAAAATTTTCTCGCTTTGAATTGTTTGCCGAAGAAACAAAAAATACAGCACACAAACATCTGGATTTGCTTAAACAAGGAAGGAATGGAAAGAGTAGATAAAAAATGGTTCATCGACGATCTTTGCGATAGATGAGGGCAAGAACAGAAAAAATCAGCGATGAAGTGGAAAGTGATCTACGTAACGTTTTTTCTGTAAATTCTTCGAATCTCTGCCGTCAACCTTTCAGATAGACCTTCCCATCGGCAAGACATTTTTCGTCCAGTTCGATCAGGAGCGCCGTTGCGATTCTGAGTAAAGATTTCTGGGGAATACTCTAATACACCTTGTCCGTTTTTTCAACTCCTTATTTTGAAATTCCACCATATTTGTTGTCCGGAGTTTCCGACGCGCATTCAATGAATCCGGTTCCACATTGAATACTGTAAAGCCTTCCG
>ERZ1034842.304-NODE-304-length-22524-cov-7.487472_pt1 | contig 22524 bp, 29 predicted proteins | sample MGYA00520634_ERZ1034842 | MGnify/ENA primary metagenome ERZ1034842 (study PRJEB33766, sample SAMN09781734) | gut metagenome | biome: gut microbiome | host: Homo sapiens | place: Madagascar | study: EMG produced TPA metagenomics assembly of the PRJNA485056 data set... | reverse complement strand
GGAGCGGCAGATACTGGATAACATCCGCAAAAGTGGGGCATATTACAGCAAAAATGGATGCCCGACCTGTAAGCAGCTTGCAAATCAGCTGAGTGGGCTGGCAATCAGAGAGGAGGAGCACCGATGGGAGAGTTGCGACCCTATCAAACCGACCTTGTCAACCGATTGAGTCAATCGTGGCAAGCCGGGCATAAAGCCCCGTGCATCGTGCTGCCGTGTGGCGGTGGAAAATCGGTGATTGTGGCAGAGATTGCGAAACGTACCACAGAAAACGGCGGAAATGTGCTGTTTTTGGTGCATCGAAAAGAGTTGTGCGACCAAATCCGCAGCACTTTCCGGTGGTGGGGCGTGGAGATGGATTTGTGCAACGTCATGATGGTGCAGACAGCGTCCAGACGGGTGCAGAAACTCACCTATCCGACGCTGATTATTACGGACGAAAACCACCACAGCAAGGCGGCAACCTATCGCAAAATATATGACGCATTTCCGGCAGCGTATCGGGTGGGCGTGACGGCAACGCCAATCCGGCTGGATGGGTCTGGTCTGGGTGATGTCAACGATGATTTGATTGTCGGCGTGACAGCAAAATGGCTGATTCAAAACAATTGTCTTGCACCGTATGACTACTATGCACCAAAAATACTGGATACGGCGGACTTACACACAAAGCGTGGCGAGTACGACATGGCAGAGGCAGAGCAGATGATGATGTCCAACAAATATATTTTTGGGGACGTCATCGCACACTATCAGACCTATGCAAAAGGCAAAAAAGCCGTCTGCTATTGTGTATCCATCCGATACTCACAGATGATGGCAAAAATGTTTTGCAATGTTGGTATCCCAGCACAGCACCTGGATGCAAAAACTCCAAAACAAGAGCGAGATGCAATCATTGAAGACTTTCGGAGCGGCAAAATCCAGATTCTTTGCAACGTAGATTTGATTTCGGAGGGGTTCGATGTGCCAGATTGCGGCTGTGCAATCCTACTCCGTCCGACACAATCCCTAACGCTCTACATCCAGCAGTCAATGCGATGTATGCGGTATCAGCCGGACAAACGAGCAGTGGTTCTCGACCATGTTGGAAATGTCAAACGGTTTGGTATGCCCGATGCAGATAGAGAGTGGTCACTGGATGGACGCAAAAAAGACGACAAAGGATTTCAGATTGAGACTTGTACGTACTGTTATTATAGTTTTCCAAAACGTGACAAAAACGGCAAGCTGGTCAAAAACTGCCCGAATTGTGGCGAACCACTCCGGGCAGCAGAAGAGCGACCGCCAGCAGAGCCAACGGAGCAAGAAGTACATACGGAAATCAAACTGGTAAAAGTCACAGATGTGCCCGTTATCCCAGCAATGCCGTCACAGTGCAAGACGTTTGCAGACCTTGCAACATACGGCAAGGCAAAGGGATACAAGCCCGGATGGGCGTATTATATGGCAAAACGAATGGGGTTGCCAGTTGGGAGGATAAAGCATGACGCAGGAGCATAACATCCAAAATCAGATTCGGGCAGCGGTGTCGGAGTACTGCGTGGTTTTTCGCGTCAACGTGTGCAGTGGCCGCACGTTGGACGGGCGATGGATTACGTCGGGCGTTCCAGCAGGGTTTTCTGACTTGTTTGGCGTCCGAAAATCAGATGGCAAGGCAGTCTTTATTGAGGTAAAAACGCCAAAAGGCAGAGCATCCAAAGCACAGCTGCATTTTATAGAGATGATGCAAAAAAGCGGTGCAATCGCTGGGATTTGCAGGAGTGCGGAGGATGCAATGCGGTTGGTGACAGAAGGGGAGTGATAAATCATGCTAAATTTTAAAGAGATAGGCAACGTAACCTATAAGCAGATTGATATCATGAAGCATACAATAGGCTTTAATCGTGGCAGGATAAGAGGCACAAAGTACCGCAGATATGCACCTTATCGAAACTACTTTGAAGCAGGTTTGGCAGACATAGCGGACATTAAGAAGCTTGCCAAAATTGGGCTTATGAAAGAATATCGGAAAAATTGTTTTGAAGTAACCGATGATGGCAGAGAATTTTTGGAACTTGTCACAGGCGTGACTATCCTTGAGGAGGAAACATGAGCAAAATCAACGCCACGCAAATCCTACCAATTGCCATGATACTGCTGGATGTTGGTGCAGCAGCGGTTTGTTTGTGGCATAAAGACCACAGACGGGCGGTTTATTGGTTGGCTGCGGCGGTTTTAAATGTCACCGTTACATTTTAATCGCAGCGAAAGAAGCGAAAGGATCTGAATGAAAGAGAAAGGAAGAAAATCCATGAAAGTCCAATCGAGATTGAAACCTTGCCCATTCTGCGGCAATAAGAACGTAAAGCAGGTGACAGCACCTTTGAGAGGTACACAGATGTTTATCTGTAACGTATGCGGTGCGGATGTTTGCTTTTACGGGGCGGAATATGATGTGAAAGCAAGAATTGCATGGAATCGAAGAAGCGAAACGGAGGAATCAAAATGAACGACATCGAAAAGAAACTGGAAGCCCTGAAAGCGGAATTTTTGGAAAAGCTGGAAGAGCTTAAGAAAGAAGCAGAGATGCAGAAGAAACAGGAAGAGCCGAAGCTTGGGGAGAAATATTTCTATATCAGTCAATTTGGCAGAGCGATTCTGGACACGTTTACACAGCACCCAACCGACTTTGCACGGAAAAACCTCGGGAATTTTTTCTCGACGGAAGCCCGTGCCGAACAAGTCGCAGAGAAAATACGGCTGCTGTTACGGTTGGAACAGCTGCATGATATGCTCTGTCCGGATTATGAGCCGGATTGGAATAGCAAAGAGGAAAAACTTTGTCTGTTTTATAATCGCTGGGCTGGATACTGGCAGGGCAAAAAAGTCTGGGCTTTTGAAGAATATCCAACTGCTTATTTTGACACCGAAGAGAATCTCATAAAAGCAATGGAAATCTTAGAAAAGGAACTGGAGGAATCCAAATGAAGAACCCAGCCTTACAGCGGAAAAACCTGTATAACAAGAACGAGGTTGAACACAGTCACAGAATGGCGATTTATCAGGGCATGGCGATGGTATTTGTGGCATTGGAATGGCACTATGGCTGGAAAGAGAAACGGCTGCAGCGGCTGTTTGACAACGTGCAGTCCATTGCAGAGATGCCGCCGATTTTTGGCAAGTCACCCGATGCACTGGAACAGATGCAGCATTTTAAACAGGATTACCAGATTGATTTTACAAAAATCCAATTACAAGTAAAGGAGCGGTTAAAATGAGTGGTCAATTTACAATCAACGAGATTGCAATCCATTACGGGTTGCAGAATCAGCTTGTCAAAACGATGGAGGAGACCGGAGAGTTGCAAACAGCCATTGCAAAGTTCCTGCTTGCATCCACACCGGAGCAAGCAGAAGAGTTGAAACCTCACGTTATCGAGGAGGCAGCGGATTGCTACATCATGGTGATGCAGCTGCGAAAATTGTTGTCCCCGTATGAGTTTGACAAAATGGTCACATTTAAACTTGACCGTCAAAAAAAACGGATGGAGCAAGAGCGATGAGCAAGGTATGCAAGCGATGTGGGCAATCGCTACGAGATAACGGGCTTACGATTTATGTAAATAAGCATACCGGACGCGCCACCAAAAAGCGTGATAGCTACTGCAAAGCGTGTAAAAAAATAGTGCGGGCTGAGTACTACAAAGCACATAAATCCAATCTACAGGACAAGACAGGAGCGGCACGCAAGCAGTTAACGCCAAGCGTCCGGCATAGCAATGTCAACGACTGCTATGTAAATCTTGCCGCATACATCGTGCGGTCAACCATGGTAGAGTACGAGCACGCCCTGCAGAACGACAATGGCACGCCGGAATCTCTGCACCGCATTGAGATGATAGAGTGTGACTTGCTGAGTACCTACTACAGCGTTTTGACGATGCAAGCGTTGGATTTACAGCAGTATTGTGCAAATAAACGCAGGGTGTACAAAATCGGCACTTGCACAAAAGCACAAGATATGGTATAATAAAAACAATCATTTATCAACATTTTGTGGAAAGGATTGTTGAAAGCATGACAAAAGAAGAACTTATGCAGTGCCGCTCGAAGCAAAAAGAATTGATACAGATTGATGACCGGATTGGCAAGCTGCGAGCAGATGCACGTAGCACCAAGGCAATCTGTTACAGTGATGAGCCTAAGCATCGCGGAGAACCGATACCAGCCGTGCAGACCTACATAGAACGGTTGGAGGAGCTGTCAGCCCTTTACGAGGCAAAAAAAGCAGAGTTGCAAACCAGTATTATCCGTGTAGAGCGTGCGATTTTGTTTTTACCGTCCGATCATGCGGTGTTGATGCGACTGCGGTACATTGACGGGATGCGTTGGGAGGATGTCAACGACAAGCTATTTATTTCAGAAACAAAATCGAAGCGGCTGCATCGAGAGGCACTAAAAATGCTTGAGGATAAAAAATAAGCCCAAAAAAGCCCTAAAAAGCCTTTTAATGCCCTTTTTGCTGTGCTATAATAGTAATATCAAAAAAATGCAAATCCGGTAGGTGCCACCTGCCGGATTTTTTATTTACAGTAACGGAGCGGAGGAAATGGCGAATGAGAAGAACTTAATTCCGATGAATGAACGTACAGAGGAAGAACAAAGAGAAATTGCAAGGAAAGGCGGCATTGCGTCAGGAGCGTCCAGACGGGCGTACAGGAGCCTAAAGCAAGCCGCTAAGGCGTTTTTTAAAGAAAACGATGACGCTGCTATGCGGATGATTCAAGCCCTTTACGAAGAGGCTGAAAAAGGCAATGTAAAAGCAATTGACAAGTTGCAAGACCTCATTGGCGAAACAGTACAACGAGAGGAACTTGCCCTCAAGAAAAAGCAGTTTGCCCAGCAGAACGGGCAAAAAAGCGTTGCAGAACTGCCACAACTCTTGCAGGCGTTGCAGGAGGATGATGCAGAGTGACGTTTACAAAGCTATCCAAAAAGCAAAAAACCGTCTTTCGGTGGGCATACAAACCGGACGCATACGCCTTAATTTGTGACGGCTCTGTGCGGTCTGGCAAGACGGCATCCATGGCATGTGCGTTTATCCTATGGGCAATGGCAACATTTGACCGTGCCAGATTTGGCATCTGTGGCAACACGGTGCAATCTGCAGAGCGTAACATCATCATGGAGCTGTTGCAGATGGCAGACATCACACATTATTTTAACGTGTCCTACATTGGCGGCAGCAAGCACATCTTAACCGTTAAAGGCAACGGCAAACAAAACCAATTTCACGTTTTTGGCGGTAAGGATGAGGCGTCTTATAAGCTTGTTCAGGGCATCACGTTGAGTGGTGTTCTTTTTGACGAGGTTGCCTTAATGCCAGAATCGTTTGTCAATCAGGCAATTGCCCGAACGCTGTCTGTTGGAGATGCAAGGTTGTGGTTTAACTGCAATCCAGACAATCCGCAGCACTGGTTTTATCAGCAATGGATTTTAAAGGCGGACAATGGCGAGCGCGATGATGTTTTACATCTGCATTTTACGATGCAGGACAATCCCATCATGACGCCACAAAAAATCCAGCGTGCAGCGTCTGTGTACCCTGCTGGGGCGTTTTACGACCGCTATGTATTGGGGTTGTGGCGAGTAGCTGAGGGGCTTGTGTATCAAGATTTTGACCCGGCTGTTAGTGTTGTTCATGATTATAAACCGTCCGAGAGGGCGGTTTTTTATTTGTCCATCGACTACGGCACGCTAAATCCGACCTCTATTGGATTGTGGGCGGTCGAGGATGATTTTGCAGTACGCATTAAAGAGTCTTATTACGATGCACGAAAAGCAGGCAAGCAAAAGGATGACGAGCAGCATTATCAGGAGATTGCAAGGCTTGCAGAGGGCTACGACATCCAGCAGATTGTAGTAGACCCGTCCGCCGCAAGTCTGATTGCTTGTATCCAACACCACGCTGCCTATAGCGTCCGCAAAGCAAACAACAGCGTGATTGACGGTATCCGATACACAATGACCTTGTTAAAACAAAAGCGGATTTTGATTGCAGATACTTGCACGGACGCCATTCGGGAGTTTGGCTTGTATCGCTGGGATGACGAAAAGCAGCAAGATACCGTCATCAAAGAAAACGACCATGCGATGGACGACATCCGGTATTTTTGTTATACCATCCTGCGACATTTGGGATGGAAAACAGATGATTGGGGGTGATTTTATGATAAGTTATGCAGATATTGAGGCTGCACTTAATATCAAAACAGCAATATCCCCACTAATGAGGGGATACATCGAACAATGGGAAACGCTGTTTTCCGGCAATTCAGAGAGTCGAGAGCAAAAAGACGGCTTACATCTTGCAGCAGCAATCTGCACCGAGTTTGCACGGTTGATTTTTGCAGAATCAAAGATTGAAATTTCTGGAAATAGCAAGACGGCGGACTATTTGCAAGCCATGATAGACAACCACCTGTCGGCACTGCAAACCGGCTTTTCTGCAGGGCTTGCAAGCGGTGGTATGGTGATAAAGCCGTACTTTGCAAACGGCGGTGTATCATTGGAGTGGGTGCCAGTGCAGCGTGTGTTTCCGATTGCGTTTACATCTGACCAGTCTATGCAATCCGCCGTGTTTGCGGATACGTTTCGGAGCGGTGCAGACTGGTACACAAGGCTGGAGTGCCACGGATATGACAGTGACAAAAAGCAGTGTATTATCCAAAATTACACCTATCACGCATACGATGCAGACACGTTAGGTAGCCCCTGTGAGCTGTCAGAAACGCCGTGGGCTGGATTAGAGCCGCTGGTTAATGTGCAGTCCGAAACGCCGCTGTTCGGCTTTTTTCGCGTGCCAAAGCCCAACAGCAAGGACACAACCTCTGCTTTAGGCGTGTCCGTGTTTGCGGATGCACTGCCACAAATTGTACAAGCAGATAAATTGTGGTCGGAGATTTTGTGGGAGTACGAGTCTAAAGAAACCGCAGTCTTTGCGACACAGGACATTTTTAACAGATTTGACCGGCTTTCCGCACATGATAAGCGGTTATACAAAAAGATGCTGTCCATCGGGGATGATGATTCTGACAAAATCATGCCGTACTCGCCGGAAATTCGGGATGCATCGTTTTTTAACGGCTTAAATAAGATTTTGCAGCGGATTGAGTTTTCTTGTCAGCTTGCCTATGGCACGCTGTCAGAGCCTGCAGAGGTCGCAAAAACAGCAACCGAGATTGAGTCGTCCAAACAACGCAGCTATGTGTTTGTGTCTGCCCTGCAAAAGCAGACGGAAAATGCTCTGCGGCGAGCGATTACAGCAGCAGCAACGCTGGCGTTTTATCATGGTGTTATCCCATCAGCAGAGTTTGAGATTGCGTTTGACTGGGGTGACAGTGTGCTGGAGGACGTAAATGCAAAGACACAGCGAGAGTTGCAGTTTGTGCAAGCTGGCATCTTAAAGCCAGAAATTTTCCTGAGCAGCTACTACGGCTGCTCGGAAGAAGAAGCGAAAAAGATGATTCCGGACGCTGGCAGTCCTGAGGATTACAGCCTGTTTGGTGTAGGTGGTCGCTGATGCTGCCGCCGATTTACTACGAGTCGTGCACGGACGCTGTGCTCGCAGCGTATGCCCGCTTAGAAGATGCGATTTTGTCAGCGATGGTGAAACGTATCCTGCGGATGGGGTTTGTATCCGAGGCAACCAAACACCAAGCAGAGATGTTACAAGAGGCTGGTTTGCTGTATGAGGACATCTTGCAGCTGATCGCACAACGCACAGACGCATGCACAGCACAGGTTCGGGCGTTATTTGAGGATGCAGGGGTGACAGCAGTCGAGATTGACAATCTGGCTTACAGACAAGCCGGAATTGCAACGGTTGACATCCGGCAATCGGACAGCCTTCGACAGGTGCTGGAGGCTGGTTTTAAAAAGACCATGGGCGTGATGGATAACCTCACAAAGACCACGGCACTGACCACGCAGCGTGCGTTTTATCAGGCCTGCAATGATGCATATATGCAAATTACAAGCGGGGCGTTTAGCTATCAAGAGGCAATCCGCAACACGCTAAAGCAAGCTGCAAAGGGCGGCTTGTCAGTCACATATCCATCCGGACACGTTGACAAGCTGGACGTTGCAATCCGCCGTGCAGCGTTGACCGGAGTTGGACAGACGGCGGCAGAGGTCAGCAAGACCAACGCCGAAGACAATGGCTGCTATTTGATGGAGATTACCGCCCACAGCGGTGCAAGACCAGAGCATGCAAGATGGCAAGGACAGCTGGTCAGCCTGACCGGGAAAGACGTCGGCAAGACCATAGACGGTTTGAAAGTCTGGTCGTTGCGTGGCATTGGCTATGGTGACGGTGACGGCTTCCGGGGTTGGAACTGCCGTCACGACTGGTTTCCGTATTTTCCGGGGCTGTCCACGCCAAACTATACCAAAAAAGAATTGGAACAGCTGGACGAAAAGCGGATTGCATGGAACGGCGAGAAATACACAGAATACGAAATCAGCCAGATGCAGCGAGCCAGAGAACGGAACGTCCGGAAGTTGAAACGGCAGACCATGAGTATGCAGCAGGCTGCTGCACTGGCAGGCAAACCAAAACTGAAAGAAGCTGCCACGGCAGATTATCAGGCAACCGCCGCAAAGCTGAAAGCAGCCGAAAAGGATTTGCAAGCATTCTGCAATCAGACCGGGCAAGACCGTGACAAGTTTAGAGAGCAAGTGTTAGGATTCGGTCGAAGTGAGGCACAAAAGGCAGTGCATGCGGCAAAAAGAGTGCGAAAAGAGAACAAAAAGAGTGCAAAAGCATCTCGGTGAGGTGCTTTTTTCATGCTCTGAGGAGGATTTGTGATGACAGATAAGGACGAAGAAATCGCTGCAATGCGGAAAGGCACAGAAAGAGATAGGTTTAAAGCAGGAAGTAAGCCTATTTGGACGAGCAAGACAAAGTTGGAATACACGCCTATTTTTATCGGCAAAAGTGGGGCTGTGTATGTTGGCAATGTAAAGCTGGAGGGTGTGCTATACGTTGATAACGTGCAAAACACTCATGGCATCAATACACTTTGCGTTGTGTTTGATACAGACAGGGTGGTTGACATGCGGGAAAAGGAAAGAATAACCTTGCTTGAACCTGACGCTGTCGAACTAAGAAAAGTACTTGAACGAATTTTTAGATAAAATCACCACGATCGAGGAGGAATTACAATGGCAGAAACAAAAAATAGTTTGACGTTTGGCGAGGCTTTAGAAGCACTGAAAGCTGGAAAGAAAGTTGCAAGAAAAGGGTGGAATGGCAAGGGAATGTTTCTTTGTTTTGTGCACTGGAAAGACTGGTCTGTAAATCCTGCCGAAACACATAAAACAAGCACACATCTTGCACCGTGGATTGGCATGAAAACGGCAGACAATATGTTTGTTCCATGGCTTGCAAGTCAGACTGATATGCTGGCAGAGGACTGGCACATTGTAGAGTAATCATCGCCCCGACCATGGGCAAAAACTGGCGGAGGGACGGAAACAAAGAACAAACAAGCCTGTGGGTACGGTGTTCTTATATTATTAACAAATCGGCATCTGAGCAATCAGGTGCTTTTTTGATACCCAAAAATAGAAAGGAGTTGCGAAAATGGCAGAAGAAACCAAGCAGCAGGAGGCAGAACAGCCGGAAAAGACTTATTCCGCTGCGGAATACACTGCCCTACAGGAACAGCTTAACGCAGCGAGAACCAACCTGAAAGAAACAGCGGAAAAGCTGTCGTCCTTTGAAAAGATGGACATTGACGGCATTAAGCAGTCCGCTGCAGACTGGCAGCAGAAGTACGAACAGGCAGAGGCTGACCGCAAAGCAAAGGAATATCGGGACAATGTAGCAGCGTTTGTGCGAAAGCAAGGTATGAAAAATGATGTTTACGCGGAATATCTGACCAACCAGATTATCAGCAAACAGCTGCAGTTTGACGACAAAGGCAACCTGACCGGCGGAACGGAAACCGTGCAGGAACTGAAAAAGACCTGTCCGGATGCGTTTGCAGCAGAAGAACCGCCGAAGCCATTTCTGGGCAGTACGCCAGGCTTTCCGTGTACAGGCGATGCATTTGATAAACGCCTGCGAAAGGTCATGGGATTGCCAACCGACAACAAATAACGAAAGGATGATATAATAAATGGCAAATGCAATCGAATTGGCAACAAAATGCGTCACCATGCTGGACGAGGTTTACAAGCAGTCCTCTAAGACCATGGTGCTGGACAGTGGCAGTGATATTGTCACAATGACAAAGGATACCGGAGAATTTAAGATTCCAAAGTATGACATGGACGGGCTGGGCGATTACAGCCGTACAGAGGGTTACGCTGCTGGAGATGTTAAGCTGGAGTGGGAAACCAAAAAGCCGAACTACGACCGTGGCAGAAAGTTTGCGGTTGACGCAATGGACGACGAAGAATCTATTGCACTGGCGTTTGGTCTGCTGTCCTCTGAATTTATGCGAACAAAGGTTGTGCCAGAAATGGATGCAATGCGGTTTGCACAGTATGCAGGCACAACCGGAATCCAGAAGAAGCAGGAAACCTTTGCGACCGTGACGGACATCACCGACGCTATCATGACCGCAAACATCGCCCTCGACGAAGCGGAAGTCACCGAAACGGGTCGGTATTTGTTTGTAACACCGACCTTGCTACAGATGATTAACGCAATGGATACATACAAGTCCAAGGCAATGATGGAACGGTTTGCAAACATCGTGACCGTACCGCAGAGCCGATTCTATACGGCAATTGACACACTGGACGGCAAATCTGCCAGCGAAAAGGCAGGCGGTTTCAAAAAGGCGACCGGTGCAAGCGATATTAACTTTATGATTATCGACAAGGCGGCAGTCTTGCAGGTGCAGAAGCACGTAGTTTCTAAGATTATCGCTCCGGAAGTCAACCAGTCTATGGATGCATGGGCGTTTTATTACCGGACATACGGCTTAACTGATGTGCTTGACAATCACGCAAAGGGCATTTATTGCTCCTATAAGACCGCCTGAGGGAGTGGATGAAATGAAAACCATTGGCATGAAACCACAGAAAAAGCAAAAACCAAAGCCGGTGAAAAAGCCAGAAACGGAGCAAGAAAAGGCATGATTTATGCAGATTTCCCTTATTATCAAGACTTTTACTGTGGTACATCCATCACGGATGCGGCAGCATTTCGCACGGCTGCCGCCCGTGCATCCGACTATATCGACAATGTGACCTTCGGGCGGCTTGCCGGCAGTGTGCCGGAACCGTTTGCAGAACCTGTCAAAAAATGTGCGTGTGCATTGGCAGAGGTATTTGAGTTGCAGCGACAGGTGTATGCCAGCACAGATGGCAGCGGTGCAAAAAAATCCGAAACACAGTACCATTACAGCGTGACATATAGCACGCCAGCGGAAACGCTGACGGCTCTGCTGAGCGGCAAAAGTGTTTCGGATTATCTGTACAGCATTTGTCTGCGGTATTTAGGACGCACAGGGCTGATGTATCGGGGGGTGTGATTGATGTTCACAAATTGCGATGCGGTTACAATTTATCATCCGGAGGGTGCAGTCAATCACCGTCCTGTTTTTTGTCGACACGTCATCAAGAACGTGTACTGGGAAGAATCCATTGGCAGCCGACAGAACGGAAAAGAGGTGCAGCAGAGTGACAGCATTTATGTCTGCATTCCTGCATCGTCTGTAACAGATTATGTTCCAGCACGGGATGACCTGCTGTTTCGTGGCATTATTTCAGAAGAAAAAGAACTGCACGAAATACAGACACTGCCAAACAAACACACCATTACAGCGGTTGCAGATTGCCGGTATGGCTCTGCAGCGGTTCAGCACATCGAGGTGACAGCAAATTGATTACAGGTTTTAAGATTCGCATGCCGACTGCAAAAGATTTTTCCGACCGTCTGCAAAAAGCACAGAAGTTTGTAGACAGTGAGGTACTGTGGAGAAGCGACCCATACGTTCCGCTCAAGACTGGCATGCTGCGAGATTCTGGCGTTTTAGGAACGAAAATCGGAAGTGGTCGGATCCGGTATCTTGCACCATATGCAAAAAAGCAGTATTACAAGGGACGGTCTAGCGGCAAGCGTGGACGTTACTGGGTAAAAAGAGCGATGCTTGCACATGGTGATGCTATTGCATCGGGTGCACAAAAAATCATAGATGGAGGGTGATGCCATTGTCAATGGTACAGGCGGTATGGGACTATTTTTCCACCTGTCCCATTCTGGAAAATCAGCGAATTTTAGGAGTTGACCGGCTGGGCGTTGACCCAATCGAATACACCATTGACATTCTTCCCGGTGAGCAAATCATAAAGCGATATGTGGACGGTTCCAGCATCCGACAAATCGAACTGACATTTTCCAGCCGGGAACCGTATGGACGGGATGTCATACAAAACATCCAGAACTCTGAATTTTACGAAAAGTTCGCTGATTGGGTCGAGCAGAACGATGATGCCGGAATCTATCCGGACTTTGGCAAATGGAAAACAGTCAGAAGCATGCAAGTGATTAGCAGCGGTTATGCAGTAGAGGTGACAGAAAAAACATCACGCTATCAAATCCAGCTGCGTATCACCTATTTACAATCATGGAGGTATTTCAAGAATGGGTAAAGGAATTGACAGCTTAAAGCTAAAAAAACGTTCCGAGAAGTTGGCATTTATGGAAGTGAAGACTGGAAGCACGTCCAGCTATTGCCGCTTGGAAGGTTTTACAACACAGACGTTTAACGCCAACGCAAAGGAATTCACCCGGCAGTATGTGGACGAAGATACAGAGCGAACCGACGTTACAGGTTATTCCGAAAGTGTCAACTACAATTTTGACCAGTATATTGGGCAGCCGGCATTGGGCGAAATTGTGAAGATTACGGAAAACGAACTGACCGGAACAGATGCGGTTCGCAATATCTTGCTTGTGGATATGACATCCAACACGTCCGGCGGACAGTATGAGGCAACATTGCGAGCTTATGCAATTGTGCCGTCCAGCAACGGTGACACAACCGACTGCATGACGTATTCCGGCGATTTTAAGTCCAGAGGAGCAAAAAAAGCGGTTAAAGTCACGTTGGATGCAGATTTTGAAAACGCAACCATTGTAGGCGGCAGTGCTGTTGCCAGCCAGAGTGCAGAGAATGTAGAGGTGAAAAAGTAATCGATGCAGGATTTGTATACAGTTACCATCAATGGCACGAAACTGCATGTTGATGCAGAAGATGCAAGCTTCATGGAACGCTATCAAGCTGCTTATGATGCGATGTCTGCAAATCCTGCAGACACGCTGAACGACAATCCGGCAACAGTGATTCGGAAATACTGCCAGAGTTATCGTAATTTTTTTGATGCTCTCTTTGGCGATGGAACGGCTGCGGCTGTATTTGCAGGGATGCCGGACAACGCCAGAATGTACGATGAGGTTTTTACCGTGCTGATAAAAGCCATATTGGAACAGCGAATGGCGGCAGCACTGCGACTGACGGAGGCAGCGAAACGATATGTCCCACGAGAATTGGTATAACATCCTGACTGACCGCCTGCCGGACAGTGTGGAAGTGAACGGAAAAACCTATCCAGTTCACACCAACTTTCGGGATTGGATTTCCTTCTTTTTTCTGCATGAAGACGCAGACTTGACGGACATCGAAAAAGTCACACTTGCAATGAACTGGTATCGAAACACAATTCCGGGAAACAAAGCAGCCGCTTATCAGGCATTACAGGAATTTGCTGCCTGCGAACGTCTGCCAAAGTCCAAACGAAAATCAACGGGAGTACGTTCCACTCCCGTTTTTTCGTATCTGCATGACAGCGTGTATTTGTTTTCTGACTTTTTGCGATACTATCAAATCAACTTGCAGACAACACCGCTGCACTGGTTTGCATTTACTGCATTATTTGAGGGATTACCGGAGAAAAGCAGCACGAAACAGCGGATCGCTTATCGATGTATCAATATCGGTTGCATCAAAGACAAGGAAGAACGGAAAAGGATTTTGCAGATTCAGCGTGCAATTGCGATTCCACAGAAGCCCATGACCGCAGCAGAGGTCGGTAGTTTATTTGGATAAGAGGTGAAAAAATGGCAGAAGAAAAAGCGTTGGTCTTTGACACTGGGATTGATAAAAGCGGATTAGAAAAGGGATTGGCAGAAATAGAAGAAGCGATTGCATCCACTGCTTCTAATTCTGAAAAAGACGCAGAAAAAGCGTTTGACAGCATGAAGTCCCAGGTTGCAAAGCTGGCAAATTCCTACAAAGAAGCCGGAATGACAGCATCCGATGCCATGAAAAAGGCATGGGAAGAAGTACGAGATGGTTCATCTTCTTTTCAAACCGCAGAAAGGAATGTGTCTGGATTTGCAGAGAAAGCAGAATCCGAATTACAGAATGTGGGCGAAATTGCAAGTAGAGCTTTTGACGAAGTGCCACAAAGTACAGAAAAAAGCCTTGAAACCGCCATGACATCCGTTGACGATTTTTCCGGCAAAGTGCAAAAAGTACTCGCTGCCGCCGGTCTGGCATACGGTGCGAAAGAGATTATAGATGTCGGCACGGATTATACCCGGGCGATGGGAAAGATTGCAGCTGCTGCCGGAGCAACTGCAGAAGAAATGGATGTCATGAGTAGCTCTATAAAAAACGTCTACAATAGCGGCATTGGGGAAAATTTGACAGAGGTTGCAGATGTTGCAGCAATGGTAAAGCAGCAATTTGGAGATATTGACGACAAGTCGCTTGAACAAATCACCCAGGATGCTATTACAATGTCAAGTGTTTTTGATTCTGATCTCAATGAAACTTTAAGAGGCGTTAATGCTCTTATGAGTAACATGGGGCTTACTGCGGAAGAGGCGTTTGATTATATCGCAAAGGGCACACAAAACGGACTTGACAAAAGCGGCGAGCTCTCTGATAATTTGGCGGAGTATTCGCAGATCTGGGAACAGGCTGGATTTTCCGCCGAAGAGATGTTTTCCATTTTGCAAAACGGTCTGGATAGCGGAGCGTATAATCTCGACAAAGTAAATGATTTTGTCAAAGAATTTACGATTTCTCTCTCTGATGGACGCATTGAAGAGAACCTCGACAGTTTCTCACTCGGTACACAAAATATTTTTAACGAGTGGAAAAATGGGAATGCGACACAAAAAGACGTTTTTCAGTCCGTCATAAGCGATTTATCAAACATGACGGATGAACAAGAGGCATTGACGCTTGCATCCAATACATGGAGTGCCCTTGGCGAGGACAACGCCATGAAAGTCATTACATCACTAAATAATGTAAATGACGCATATAGCAATGTGGAAGGCACGATGAAATCTGTCAATGATGTCAATTATGACAATTTGGCAACAAGGATGACCGCACTTAAACGCCAGTTTGAAACAGAAATCGTGGTGCCAGTTGCGGAAAAGTATTTACCAAAAATCGAAAAAGCAATTGATTATGTGTCAGAAAATCTTGATGAAGTCGTTGATCACGCAAAGCCGATTGCTGCCGGGATTGCAGCTGCATTTGCAGTCAAAAAAATTGTGGATTTTGGCACAACTACCGTCAACACGGTCAAAACAATCCAGACGGCTTTTAGACTCCTGAATACATCCAATCCGCTTGGTTGGATTGCTATCGGTGTCGGTGCTGTTGCAAGTGTAGCGACCGCCCTACTGGCAGATGCAAAAAAGAAATCACAGGAATGGAAAAATCACTTAGAAGATGTCCGAGAATCAGCTGCAAAAATCCCGGATGAAGTGCAAAAATCAATTGACAAAACAAACGAATGCACAAAAGCCTGGGAGGATATGCACCAACAAATCAGCAAAGATGGGCTTGTTGAGGATTCCGATTTTGAGGCGGTCAACAAGTTAAAGGAGTCTTTGATGGCTCTGGTCAACTCTGACGGCACGATCAAAGACGGTCAAGAGGAAAAGGTGCAAGATCTGATCAACAAAATCAATGAGTACAGCAATACCGGGCTTACTGTTGCAGATGGTCAAATCTTAAAAAATGATGAAGTTGTCAATAGTTACGGCAAAATTTCTGATGCAATCGATGACGTCATTGAGAAACAACACGCACAAAATTATCTGGACATGTTGGGAGAAGCGTCCAAACAAGCCCAGCAGGAACGACCAGCATTGCTGCAGGCAGTTACAGAACAGAATCAGGAATTGCAGGCGAAAAAGGAAGAACGTCAACAGATAATTGACGAAATGGCACAATTTAAGCTTGACAATACTTATACATTGACAGACATCAATGGGAATTCGGAAAAAATTTGGAACGATTCCGAATCATCGAAAAAATACGATGAAATGCGGGAAAAACTGAATGGCGTAAACGACAGTATCCAGACGTTGAGCACAACATATCATGAAACAACCGTCCAGCTGGAAAAGGGTGCAGATGCGATGTCCGCTTATAAAGAGGCGGCAGAGGCGTTTTCCAACGGCGATTTGGAAACCGTAACACAAAATTACAATGACTTGCAAAACAATATATTGACTGCTGCGACAGCGACCGCCGAACAACTGAGGACGCAGGAAGAAGAATCACGAAATCATTATGAAACGCTGAAGCAAATGGCAGATGAAAACCCTGGGTCTGTACTTGCCGAAGATCTTGCAGAGGCAAAACGTCAAGCTGAAGAGGCGGCTGTGGAACTGGAAATCAAAACCGGAGAGCACGGCGAAAATGCCGGAAAGACGTTTTTGGATACCCTGGCATCATCCGGAATGAGCCAGGATGAAAAGCTTGATGCACTCAACCGGTACATCGAAGAACGGCTTAACAATGGTGACGATTTAAACAAAATCGCCCAAAATATCGGTCTTGACTATACAAGCGGATTTGCGGAAGGTATCACTGACAACATCTCCATCGTGGAAGAGGCAGTAAAAGCACTTGGTCGAGCTGCTGAGGCACATCTTAGAGTAAGTATTGATTCCCACTCTCCTTCCCGTGTTGCCAAAGGCATCGGCGGTGACTGGGACGACGGCTTTGTTGCCGGGATTGAGGGTGGCATACCAGACGTGTCAATGGTATCTGCAAATATGGCGAACGCTGCCGTTTCTTCTACGTTGGGCATCATGAACGCACAGGGTGCAGCAGCTGTTTCGGCGTACAGCCCCGTATTGCAACAGGCGTATGCAGCACCTGCAGCAGCAAGCACAGCAACCGCTGTTCCGTCCAGTTCTCAACCGCAGGGCGACATCATTATTCCAATCAGTATTGGGGACGAAACGCTTGAAACTGTGGTGGTCAACGCCGTTACAAGAGCCAATGCAAATAGTGGGGGGTGGAGCGTGTGATACAGATTGATACCATGACAGATGAGGGTATTATTAGTGTTGACCACTGTTATTTGCGAGTTGTTACAGATGGTGATAGCTGGTCAACCCACCCGAACTTACAGCAAGCTACCATTGAACGAGTTGGTACGCAAATCGCTTTGAAAAAAGGCCCTGACGACATCCTTGTATTTACCGACAACGCACAAATTAAGCTGAATGGCGATGGACTTCCTGCTAACCGTGACGGCAATGCAATTTGGGTCGAATGTACTGCGATTTACGCAAAAATCACAGACGAAGAAATCACTAGATACCAAAACGGAGACAGTATTGTAACAAAAAGCAGCCGTGAGGGGTATTGCGTCGAGCAAGGCACTCGCAAAGAACTACGCTGGGCGGAAAACGATGACAATTCTATCCGTGTATGGATAACGAAGTATCAGAATTATTTAATCCGCAATATCCTGCAAATGAATGTTACATTTTCAGAAATTGTTGATACCTATGAAAATGAGAGCGGACATACAATCACATACCCTGTCAGACTGGGAAAAAGAAGGATTGACATCAAGATGGAAGCAGACTTGCAAGGCTTGGAAATCCTTATGGAGATGTTCAAGCAGCCGGAACTGCTGCTGTTTTACAAGTCCCCGTCTGACAGCTGTGAACAATATGGGTACTTCCGGAAAACGTCTGATTTGCAAGTCACAACCATTGCAAGAAATCCAAGGTTTGACAATAATCCGCTTTTGTATCAATGGCAAAACAAAAGTCCAGAACTGAGCCATTTTTATCCGCTGGATGACGGATTACAGCCGCACACGGGAGCATATGAGCTTTCCGTTAGCTTAGAGGAGGTGTAAATCATGGTGATTTACGAGCATGTAAAGGGCATTCTCTCTGTTCCCTGCTATCTGGATGACGGCGATTATGCCGGATATACAACGGACATTGCTTTTACCGATTCTGATATTATCCGGAATAGCTGTTCCATCAAATCCTCTGCCTGTGACAGCAGCACCTTTTCCCTTGGCAGTGTCCGCCCGGCGGAACTGTCCATTCAGCTGCATTTAGAGCAAGACGGCATCAATGCATATAACTTGTATGGTGCAAAAATCATTCTGTACAGCTGCTATCAAAAAGAGCCTAAGCCGTCAGATTGGATTTTTCGTGGAATGTTCTGGGTGACATCCGTATCCCGTAAAAAGACACTGTACACACTTCGGGCATCGGATGCCTTAGTGTGGTTAAATAACAATTCCATTTCATCCGGTTCTGGAAAAGTTGATGACGATGAAAGCGAAGTATCCAAAAAGCTGCGGGATAAGCTGGAAGGTTATGAGGGAGAAAGCGGTGGTGGCGGCGTTTATCCTCTGCATGAAATTGTCACCGATGTTGTCACATGGACAAATGACATTCTGCAAAATATGATTGCGGAGAAACCGCTTGCCTATGAACATATCAGTTCTATTCCAAACGATAATCCCAAACTGGGAAATTCCTACAGCGGTTATACACTGATGCGAAAATCAGAAGAAGGAGAATCCAGAAATACCCGATACAGTGCGATTGATTATATTTCTGCTCTTGCAAAGCCGGCTTGTTCCTTTGTTTGTATGCGAAATGACCAGTATCAGAACAATGATTCACAAGTACCTTTTTCTCTTGTCCCATTTGGCTTTTTTAAAGACAAAATACGTGTTCCGTTTTCTTCCATTGCAAGAGATAGCTGTGATGTGGCATCGTATAACATCTATATTCAAAAGGTCTATTTTAAAACCTATGATGATACTGGATGGACAAATGCAAGGGAATACAAGCCAATGCTGGGAAATGCGGAAATCGACCTGTCCAGCAATTGCTTTTTTGATGGAAGAAGAATGGAAACGGTTTTGAATTATCAAGAAGACTTTCCGGACGCAAACGACAAAAACGAATATCCGATTGTGGAAGCAGCAGCAAATTATCTGTTTCATAATGTGCTGCTGAAACCGTTTCAGCTAAAATGCTATCTGAAATTTGATGACATGGAACACTTCCCTAAGTTGGGGCAGCAAATTGAAATCGAATATCAGCCCGGGAAATGGGCAGAAAGCACCATTACAAACATGACCTGGAAGTTCCGTGGCGGATGGGAATTTTCCTGCACTGGGAAAGATACCAGAGTGCTGGCACAGGCTGCAAAGCGTTCGTTGGCATTCAACTCCGAAAATGCATCGAAACGCCATGCGGACATTGTGGCAGCAAGTGCTAAAAAAATTGCTTTAGCGAAAGCAGACGAAGCTTGGAATTATGCTGACAAGAATGTATCAGATATACAAAATTTAGAAGATAACAAAGTTGAAAACAAAGAATTTGAAAACGCAATCAATGCCCTCTGGGATGCTATCAATAACTTGTAAGGGAGATGATACCATGCTAACAGCAAATCAAAAATACATCGACACGGCAAACATCAAGCATCTGCTCAGTGCCGGCGAAAAAAACGCCGATAAAATCCAAATCGCCATTGACCGGTACTACCACCAGACTGATTTATCTGATTGCCTGTTTACGTTGCGAGCCGTCAACAGCGGCGGCGGTCTCATTATGCAGAATCTGGAAAAAGAAGTCACGGAAAGCCAGATTATCTTAACATGGACGATTACAGAGGACTTTACAGCGGTGCCCGGCGAATTGCTGCCAGAAATTGTCGGTCAAAAGGATGACACTGTCGTTATCAAGTACGAAATGACCCCAATGGTCGTTCGTGGCTCTATCTTGGAACAGTACCACGGCGGTATTGATGCAATTGACAAAGCCCTGCGTAATATGCAGTCCATCCTATCACAAGCAGAGCAGTTGATTGCAAAAATGCCGATTATCAAAGGCGGCACATGGTGGCTGTACGATATTGCTACAGGCGATTATGTGGATTCTGGGTATCCGGCACATGGTGACAAGGGTGATACTGGGGAGACAGGAGCAACCGGTGAAAAAGGTGAACACGGCGAACCAGGGAAGCAAGGAGAACCGGGAGAAAAAGGTGATAAGGGTGACACGGGGGAGAAGGGCGAAAAAGGTGACACCGGAGCACCCGGCAAGGACGGAACAAACGGAAAAGACGGTGCAGACGGTTATTCCCCGATCGCCACAGTTGCCGAAACAGACACTGGAGCAACCATTACAATCACCGACAAAACCGGAACAACCACAGCGACCGTCAAAAACGGCACAAATGCAGAAGCTACGCTGTGGGGCGACTTTACCCCCGGATGGGACGGGCAAGCGACCTTAAGCTATTGCAAAGCAAAATTGGTGACAGTAATGGGCAAGCAAACGTGGCAGATATTGCCGTCTATCAGCGCCGTATCTCACAATGCATTGGGTATTGTACCGGACGGGCTGTTTGTACTGGATTTGTCGCCGGATGTGGATACGCTAAAGGCCTCTGCACATACGCACGATAACAAGAGCGTACTTGATGATATTGACGCTAAAAAATGGAACGTAATCAAAAACGCACATCATTCTCACAACAACATGGCAGTTTTAAACAGCCTTTCGCCAGCCGATTTGCAGCACATTCAAGCTTTACAAAATGTCATTGGCGAGTTGACTGTACTGCATTCCAATTTTGATGATGCTTGCAGCACTAAAACAGTTTACGTTAATGCCGCTGCAGGTTCAGACGCACAAAATGGCAGCACCGCAGCAAAAGCCATGCAGACACTCAGCGGGGCTTTACAGTTCACACAGTACGCAAAAAAAGCCGTGATTTATCTGGCAGCTGGAACTTATACCACTCCAGACAAAACATTAACCCTGCTTGGTCGAGATGTTCGGATTTATGGCAACGCCGCAGCGACAACAACCATTCAAGGGAATTTTGTCTGTGAAAATGGATTTTTGCACCTGTCCAAAGTCACCATTGACAACACCGACAGCAATACTGCAAACACATCCACAACTGCAATCCTTGCACAGTATAATGGAACGGTTCGGATTTCTGATTGTGTGGTGAATGCCAACTCTAAAAATGCAGTTGGTGTCTCTGATATGTCGAACATTTGCTGTTCTGGTACGGAATTTAAAGGCAATGCACAGTATGCTGTTTATGTAACCGGACAAGGTGACGCAAAAATTTACAGCTGTACCAATAGTACTACAAAAAGCATTTATTCTGGTGCAAATAGTATGGTTCGGATTACACAGAGTAACGAAAGTGATTTCCCTTACACGAATGCAAATAATGGCATGGTATTTGTAAATGGACAGCAAGTTTTACCGCAGCCGGCCGCTACAACCGCAATTTTATCAACAGGAGGCAATGTATAATGTTTAGTTTGAGAGACTTTGTAAAAAAAGGCTTTTTGGACGCAATTGGAAAAATGGCAGATTATCAAATTATCCTGAACGCTGCCGGATGGCATGAAAAAGGGGTGCTCACAGAGGATGATTTGTCGGAGATCAATCAGGCAATGGAAAATTATGTTCCGGAGGTGACAACAGAAAATGAGTAAAAAACCGTTGACACGCGACGAACAATTTCTGGCAAAGGCAGCCGGGGACGATGTTCCAATGCCAAAGCCTCTCACACGAGTGCAGGAGTTTTTAGAAAGAATCGTTGAACGGCTGAGCAGAAGCGTGACAGAAGAAACGCTTAGCGATGCAATTGCACCGTTGAACGCAAGTATTGCACAGCTAAACCGGAAAACCATCCAATTCCGGCACGGGAAAGGGACATTTACTGCAACAGCAAATGGTACAAACATCACGTGGCAGTATGGTGGGCAGCAAGTGCAAGGGGATAGCTGCACGTTTGATGTAAAATCAGACAATGGGCTGATTACGCTGGAATGTGATACCGTTGAAAATCTTACAATCACAAACGATACTATAAGCAAGATGAATTTATCCGATTTAGGTGGTAAGATTGCAAGCGTGCTGCGTTTGGGCGGCTGCACAAACATTACGGGAGATTTATCCGATTTAGGTGGTAAGATTGCAAGCGTACTCAATTTAGACAACTGCACGAACATTACGGGAGATTTGTCTGATTTAGGCGGTAAGATTACAAATTGGTTAAGTTTAAACAACTGCACAAACATTACGGGAGATTTGTCTGATTTAGGCGGTAAGATTACAAATTGGTTAAATTTAAACAACTGCACAAACATTACGGGAGATTTGTCTGATTTAGGCGGTAAGATT
>ERZ1034842.303-NODE-303-length-22594-cov-16.216425_pt1 | contig 22594 bp, 15 predicted proteins | sample MGYA00520634_ERZ1034842 | MGnify/ENA primary metagenome ERZ1034842 (study PRJEB33766, sample SAMN09781734) | gut metagenome | biome: gut microbiome | host: Homo sapiens | place: Madagascar | study: EMG produced TPA metagenomics assembly of the PRJNA485056 data... | reverse complement strand
AAAAAACAAGAAAAAGTGGCAAAAGCCGCTTGACAAAACCTATCATAGAAGGAAAAACAATGAATCTCTGTCTTCCGCAATTTTCGTGCGGTCTGCAAAAAATCGACCAGGCGTTTCAGATCGCATGCGGAGATGTCGCCGGAAACATCGCACTCTTCCGCGGAGGTTTGCTCCCCGAAGCGGAATCCGTCTTCCTCGCCGGGAAGTCCTACTCCTCGCCCTGGACCCGGGACGCCGCGTTCAATGTCTGGTACGGCGGATTCCTCGCTCCGGAAGTTTCGTACAACACGCTCCTCGCGGTTCTCGAAAAAGATGAACACGGACGCCTCCGGATCGGCGGGGAGTACTGGGACAAGATCATCTGGGCGGTCGGCGCGTGGCAGTATCAGCTCTGGAACGATGCTCCCGGATTCGCAAACCTCGCACTGGAGGCAATCGAAAACACTCTGGCGGAAGCCGAAGCGCGCGAACTGGATCCGGCGGATGGACTCTTCCGCGGCGGAGCCTGTTTTCAGGACGGAGTGGCGGCGTATCCGGATTGCTTTGTTTCCATGAAGCGCGGAAGCGGAATCATGGATTACCTTTCATCTCCTCCGCCTGGAGCAAAAATTGCACCGGCCGGAACCGGACTCCCGATGAAGGCGCTTTCTACGAATGCGCTCTACTGTGCGGCATACCGGATCGCCGACCGCTTCCGCAAAGTTCTCGGCAAACAACCCGCACATCAGGAATCCGCTCAAGCTCTGAAGGATGCAGTCAACAGCCGGTTCCGCAATCCGGCGAACGGAACTTACCGCTACCTGCTGGATGCAGACGATCCGAATCCGGAGCGTCAGGAGGGACTCGGTCACGCATTCGCGCTTCTCTCCGGCATTGTCCCGGAAGAGGAACGGACCGCACTGATAAAAAATGTTCACACGACTCCGCACGGAATCCCCTGCGTCTGGCCGCAGATGGAGCGTTATGCCGGAACGCCCGGCGTGTATGCTCGTCATTCAGGCGTGATCTGGCCGCAGGTGAACGCCGCGTGGTGCTCCGCGCTGACCGCATGCGGCGAACGTGAATTGGCGTTTCATGAGACGGAACTGCTTGCGGACAAGGCATTTCGAGACAAAATGTTCCGCGAAGTCTATCATCCGGATACCGGACTTCCCTACGGAGGAATTCAGGAAAAAGGAGCGGACAAAGGCATCGTCGAATGGACGTCGTGTCCCCGGCAGACCTGGGCGGCAACGGGATTCATCCACATGGTTCTGCGCACCTTCCTCGGACTTCACGCGGATGAATCCGGACTTGACCTTTCTCCCGTTTTTCCGGAAGGCTGCGAGGAAATCCGGCTTGACGGACTTCATTACCGCAACGCCGTTCTGAACTTGCGCATCCGGCGCGGGAGTTCAGCGCTCCGCCATATTCCGGCAGATATCAAAGGCAATCAAACCATTCAAATTTAAAATAAGGATTCACAACATGGCAGTACCGGAACCGCTTCCCCGGATCGCGGCTTTTGAAAAGCTCGGATTCGGCATGTTCATCCACTTCGGACTCTATTCCCAGCTCGGCAGTGCCGAGTGGGTACAGTCCAACCGCCGTATTCCGCCAGCGGAATATCAGAAACTGAAGGATACCTTCACCGCAAAAGATTTCGATGCGGAGGCGCTGGCGCGTCTGGCGAAATCCGCGGGAATGCGCTACATCGTTCTGACGACACGTCATCATGAGGGCTTTTCCCTCTACGATACCTGCGGACTGAACGAATTCGACGCCCCGCACTCTCCCGCAAAGCGCGACCTGATCCGCGAATTCGTCGACGCCTGCCGCAAATATGATATTGTCCCGTTCTTCTACCACACCACGCTCGACTGGTTCTGGCGGAACAAAAAAACCAACGAACTGGAGCTTGATGAATTCAATGAATACCTGGATTATCTTCGCGATTCCGTGGAGATTCTCTGCAGGAACTATGGGAAAGTCGGCGGCTTCTGGTTCGACGGCAACTGGTCGCGCCGCGGCGCAGACTGGAAACTGGACCGGCTCTACGGGACAATCCGCAAGTATCAGCCCGAAGCCATCATCGTGGACAACACGGGCGTGCACCGTCCCGGCGAAGTCGGACATCCGGAAGTCGACGCCGTCACATTCGAAAATCAGGCGGCGCGTCCGCTGAAGCGCGACGGCTTTGCGAAGTATGCCGCAGCCGAAGTCTGCCAGCCGATGAACTGTCACTGGGGAGTCGCAAAGAACGATTTCAACTTCAAATCCCCGGCGGAGATCATCGAACTTCTCTGTCACAGCCGCGGCTGCGGAGCGAATCTCCTGCTGGATATCGGCCCTGAAGCGCAGGGCGGAATCCCCGCATACGAACGTTCCGTTCTGGAGATCGTCGGACGCTGGATTTCCATTTACGGAGAATCTGTCTATGACACAAAAACCGTCTCTGAAGTAAAATGCCAGGGGCGCGACGTTCTTCTGCAGAACGGCAACACGTTCTACTATTTTGTGTTCAATCTCGGCATTCACGGCGACTCCAATGTCACCGTGAACGTCGCCGGAATCGGTTCACGCGCCATTGACGGATTCACACGGAAAATCGTTTCCGCCAAATGGATGGACAACGGCGAGGAGATTCAGATTTCACAGAATCAGGAAGCCGGCATGGCGACCTTCCGCTGCACCGGCTATCCGTTCGGCAGTCACACGGTCGTCCGTGTAATCAAAATCGAAACGGTTTAAGCTCACTTTCCCCGGCTTCCGCTGATGAAAGCCGGGGGAATATCGCACAACAAATCCTCCGTGTTCCGTACGCGGAGAAACGGAGACGCGCAATCCGGAAAACGGTTCCCGTGAATGCGGATGTTCCGGTGAACGGTTTCCGATGAACCTGCCGCGGTTTCCGGCACGATCTCAATGACCGAGCATCCGGAGCCGCGGAACTCATTGCCGCTGATTTCCAGATCCGTCACCCCGCCCGATTCGAACCATGATCCGGCGTCGCCGGAAATGTAGATGACCGGAGAACCGGAAGCATGAATGAATCTATTCCGCCGGATCGCACATTTTCCGGCGGAGGTGAGCAGAATTCCGCGCGTCGGATAACCGGCAAAACGGCAATCATGAATTTCCGCATCCGGGTATGCGCTCATGTTTTCAATCACCGCATATTCCGGCAGATCCGTAAATGGCTCGGAAAGCGTCAGATGCACGCCATGACTCCCTTCCAGCTCAGCCGCCTTCACCGTGCGGAATTCCAGACGGACGAGAGAATGTCCATCGACCAGCGCCACGCGGTCATCCGGTTCAAACGGAAGAATTCCCCAGGTTTCCGGCTGCATAAAGCGGAGAAAAATATCGGGACCTTCCTGACGCTCCAGCTTCAGATAAGTTCCGTGGATATTGAGCGGATCATCCTGTGCGCCGCAGAACCGGCTTTCCGCCAGCACGAATCTGCCGCGGCAGGAGGAAATATGAATGCAATCGGCGAACGCGGCGCAGATGCGCCACGGTTCAGGCTCATGAATCAGCTTCCGGAACTCAAGTCCGGCAGACATCTGCGCGATGATTCCAAGTCCGGGGGTAAAGCGAAGCGTCAGCGATTCCAGCGTGATGTCCGAACAATGGTCAATCAGTATTCCCACCTCATTCCGTGCGGGATTCCGGAACTGCCACACATCCCCCGCCATTCCGGGAAAGGGAGATTCAAAATTCAACAGAATTCCGCGTTCGCCGACTCGTTCCGCAGAAAGCGCGGCACGGACCGGGTTGAAGTTGCTCCGCAGATTGCGGAGTCCTTCTGCGGAAGCACTCTGTGCAATCACCGTTTCCGGAGCTTCCGGAACACCATCCGGATCCAGCCAGAAAAGACGGTTCTCCCGGATAATGAACGGAGAATCCGCCGAAGCGAGAAATTCCGCACAACATCCCTCCTTCCGGACCAGCTGCATTTCAGAAACGCGTGGACAGAAAAAGTGCACGGAAAAACCGCGCAGGACAACCGATTCACAATTCAGCAGAAAAATCGGGGAGACATCCCCCTCAAACCAGAATTCCGCGCCGTGTCCGTCAATGACAATGTTCCGCATTCCGCGCAGAAGAACAGCCGCATGACGCTCAAACAGCGTTCCGTCATCCGCATTGGCGTTGCTGACGGCAAAAGGAAACGCAGCCGCGTCTTTTTTCCGGAAAACATAGCGTCCGGACTGAAGATTCAGAATGGAATCCGGTTCCATTTCCGCAAGACGGGCGGCAAACGCGGCACCGCAGTCGCCGGAGGGAGGGAAATAATATTGTTTCATACAAAATCTCAGGTCGTTTCACCGATGAAAGTCGGACAGTTCATCATCTGGAAGACGGGTCCGGTTCCGGGATTCTGAAGGAGCATGACGAGAGTGTCGATGCCGCGGATTCCCATCTCAAGAAGCGGCTGCGCCGCAGAGGTCAGACGGTTCCGGACAGCGGACTCGGAGCCGTCGAATCCGGCAAGGGCGATCTCATCGGGAACTTTGATTCCCTTGCGGCGGAAACTTTCCTGGAGAGCAAGCGCGCGAAGGTCGCTGACGCAGAAAAGCGCATCCGGACGCTCCCGTTTCGGAAGGTTGAAAATCTTGTCCGCGATTTCACACATGTCATAGAAATTTTCCGCAACGCGGAAATGATGCGCCGGATTCAGTTCAAGTCCGCTTGCGTGAAGGGTGTCAAGAAAACCATTCCGGCGAAGCGCGTAGGTCTGCAGATGCTCATCCAGCGAACCGACAAAACCGATTTTCCGGTAGCCGCGCTGAACCAGGTGTTCCGTCACAGCACAGGTGCTGATGTAGAAATCGGGAAGAATGACATTGTAATTGTAATACTCTTTCGTATACGTGCCGCAGTTGAGGAAAACGAGGGGAACCTGGACAACGTCCGCGATTTTCTGGAAGCAGTCTGCATTGACGGCAAGCACACCGTCCGCACCTTTCACCGCGGATTCCAGAAACGCGCGGTACTCTTTTTCTTTTGCGTAAGCGTCGTCGGGAATCAGGTGAAGCGTCGTGGTGATTTTGAGTTCCGAACTGCGCTTCTGAATTCCGAGAATCAGGTCATTGAACAGATTCAGCAGATAATTCTGAATCAGTTCGCTGGGTGAAACGCACTTGAAACGCCACTGGTCGACAAGGATTGCAAAGGTAAGGCGTTCCGTCCTGATCGAGGCGGAATATTTCGATGTAAGATAAATTCCGCTTCCGCTGGCGGCGGAAAGGAGTCCCTCGTTTTTGAGAATTGCGATTGCGCGGGAAACTGTTCCAAGCGAAACGCCATAGGTCTCCGCGAGTTCCCGGGATGAGGGCATCCGTTCTCCGGTCTTCCAGTCGCCCTGCCCAATCCGCCTGCGCAAATCTTCCGTAACGGCGGGAACTCCGCCAAACATCTTCTTATTTTTCATCCTGCAAACCTCTTTACAGATTGTTCTTCTTTGTTCCCTTTTAATTTATAACATACAATCCGCTTTGTCAAGCAAAATTCAAGAAAAAATCTATATTATATCCAGCAAGCATATAGAACAATATAGAACAATAAATTGGAACATAAAAATGTTTTTTTAAGAAATTAAAAAAAAGCGCTTGACTTTTGAACTTCAGTGTAATATATTAGTCTCCGAAGGAACAATCAGCACCATTAATCTACATTGTTCTAAAACAAAAAAACGTTAAAAGGAGCATAAAATGAAGTATTTGATGACAGCGGCGCTCGCAACAGCGGCATTTTTCATGGTCCAGGCGGCGGATTCGTTTTTCCGCACAGATCTTGACGGACGCAAAAATCACATCGAACTTATGCCGGGAAGCAACGACTCCGTAAAAGCCGAAAATCCCATGCGCGACGGCGAAGCCCAGAGAGAGCTCATCTATGCAACGGGCAAAACAAAACTTTCCAGCACAGAATGGAAAGAATATGAATTTTCCTTCACTCCTTCCGTCTCCGGTTCAATCAGCATCGCGATAAAAGGACAGTGGTCACAGAAGCCGGAAAACCGCGGATGGGTTCTGGTCAACAGAATTTCCGTCAATGGGAAACTGGTGAAAAACGGCGACTTCAAGCAGTTCTGGCGCTGGAAAGCAAAAAACAACAAGCAGGTTCCGAACGAATTTATCCTCGGAGAAAAAGCGCAGTATCTCCAGAACGCCGGCAAAGACATGACGCCGGCGGTTCTTGTAAACCACGACAATCCCGTATTCCTCGGATTGAATGTTGAAGCAGGCAAGACCTATACGGTCAAATGTCTCGTCAAGGCAAAATAAAACCTAAAATATGAGATATGAAATATGAAATGCAATGTTCCGGTTCATATTTCATATCCATAATAAACGACTTGATTCAACGGAATAAAAAAGAAAGGCAGGCCACACCATGAAACCTAATCCAACACAACGAAGCATTTCCCGTTACAAGGGGAAATCCAGACAGTTCACCCTTATAGAGCTCCTTGTGGTAATTGCTGTCATAGCAATCCTGGCTGGCATGCTTCTCCCGGCCTTGAATGCGGCGCGGGAAAAAGCGCGCGCAATCACCTGCACGGGGAATCTCAAGCAGAGCGGACTCATGCTGGAATTCTACACAAACGACAACGAAGACTGGATGCTGAAACCGTACGGGAACCGGGTAAACGGTGCTCTGCGCAACTGGCCGCAAACACTGGTCATGCTCGGCTACGCTCAGAAAAAAGGGACGGAAACACACTGGAAAGATCCCGTTCCGTATAAAATCATGCAGTGCCCGACGCAGCCGATCGTCACAGAAATAAGTTTTAATGAACAAGCATACGGAATGAATGTCAACCTCGGCGGATACGGCGGCTCTTACGATGACGAAAACTCCTGGAAATATGCAAAGAAAACATCCGTATGCCGTCAGCAGAACGTAAACTGGATCGTCTACGGAAGTCCGAGCAGAACGATCTGGATCGGAGACAATCTGTCCATCCGTTTTTCCCCGTACCGTCAGTGCGCCGTCTATCTCACTTTGGGCAATGAAGCTTCCGTTCATATCCGCCATTCGCAACGGGCCAATTTCCTGATGCTCGACGGGAGCGTCCAGACCGCCGGAAAGGCGCAAATAAAGGTCCAGTACAACGGCGAAGGATACTATATCGACCGGAACTACAACCGGCTTACATTCTAACAAAAAAAGGAAAACACTATGCTGAAACTGCTCTGCAGCAGCCTTGCGGCTCTTGCGGCGCTCCCCCTCATCGGCGTGGAGCGTCTCACCCCGTGGGCAAGCGTGGATCCGAAAAACGGATCCGGAATCGAAATCATCAGCCGGGTAAGCTACACCGCCGACAACTTTGCGGACGGACGCCCGACCAAACAGGATGACTGGATTGTCATCAACTGCTCCGGCGCAACCCTGCCCGCCTCCGCAATCCGGCGGGAGAAAAACGCGGTCCGTTTTGCCGGACCGGTCACCATTACAAAAGAGAAGCGGCCGTTCAACTGCGAAGGCAAGGTTGAAATCAACTCTCCCGCGGAAATTCTCTATTCCGTGAATCTGAAATCCGATACGAAACAGAAGGTCAGAGAATCTTATATCTCCCTCCGTCTGGGACAGCCGCTGCTCGGAAGAAAAATCCGTTTTGAATACGAAGACGGCGGGAAACGCGAGTTCACGATCAGTCCGGAACGCGGAGCCGGCTGGCTCTGGACTTCTCCGGATGCGCGCAAAATCAGCTCCTTCACCATTCCCGCGATGCAGGGATTCTTCCGTTTCACGGTTCCCGGGAACAGAGTCATGATCAACAAATGGCACAAAGACGTCGGAAACATCGTCGTCTATTTTGCCGACGGCGCGCGGAAAGAGATCGACTGCTCCATGAAAATCGAATTCCTTCCGTACAAAAATGTGAAACTTGATTTGCGCAAGGCATTCAATATGGGATTTGCCGACGAGACAGCAGACGACAGAAAGGGCGGCTGGACCGATCAGGGACCGAACAACGATCTGCGCACCTTCAAGCCCGGAGCAGACCAACGCTACGGAAATGTGGTTTTCGATACGGTAACCCCTGCGAAAAATCAGGGAAAATCGGTTCTCGCCATGAGCGGACCGGACCGGATGTATTTGGCAAAATTCGCAGAAGTTCCGGTCAACGGAGCCCAATTTGATTATCTGAATCTGCTCCACACGGGCGCATACTGTCTCGGCGACACGGCTGGCTGCGTCGATGTGCTCTATCAAGACGGAACGAAAGATTCGTTCGAGGTGCGCAACCGCCGCGATGTGGCGAACTGGTGGGGCGGAATCGAAAACTTCCCCAACGCAACAATCGTCTGGCGCGGCCAGACTCCGGGCGCGCTCGTGTCTCTCTTCCTGACCCGCTTCAAAGTGCAGAACAAGCCGATTGAAAAGATTGCATTCCGCAGTTCCGGCGGACTCGTCTGGCTGATCGTCGCGGCAACCGGAACGGCGGGCGACATTCCCTTCCCCGTCGGCAACAATATGGAAACCCCGCTCGTCATCAAAGAGGGGCGCAGCTGGAGACCGTACGAGTTCTCCTATGACCGCATTCCCGGAGGACCGCTCGATTTCTCATGGATACTTGACGCGCCCGCAGGAAAATACGGCCGCACAGTCATCCGCAACGGACATTTTGAATTTGAAAAGCGTCCGGGACAAAAGGTCCGGTTCCACGGAATCAGCATCAACAACGACATGGCGCTGCTTCAGAGCAAGGAACTTGTCGACCGTCTCCTGAACCGCGTCTCCGCAATCGGATACAATATGATCCGTCTGCACCGCTTCGACGAAATGATGACCAAGAAGGGAGTCTCCAAACTTCCGCAGATTCTTCCGGAAGAGCTGGATCACTTCTTCTATCTGATCGCGAAAGCGAAAGAACGCGGCATGTACATCACCATGGATATTTTCGGTGAACGCATTTCCGGCTTTCCGTATCCGTATACAAGTTCTCATGACGGAAAATTCGATGTTCTTTTCCGCAAAGACGCGCGCGACAACATGAAGGATTTCGCCCGGCAGATTCTCTGCACGGTCAACCCCTACACCGGACTTGCGCTGAAGGATGATCCGGTCCTCACCATGCTGACTCTGGTCAACGAGGGAACGCTGGTTCATACGGATCCGACGCTGTTCCTGCCGAATCCCGATCCGCGCCGCCAGGCGGTTGCAGAACCGGTTTACAAGGCGTGGTGCCGCAGAAACGGACTCTCCGAAGAGATGCCGGACAAATCGAAGTTCCTGCGTTTCGCCGTGGATGTGCAGCACGAGTTTTATGCGGATATGAAAAACTATCTGCGCGGAATCGGCGTCAATGTTCCCCTCGCCGACACCAACAACCGCAACCACCTCCCGATGGCTCTTGTCCGCGAACCCTATGACTTTGTGGACAACCATTTCTACTACGACCACCCCACTTTCCGGAAAGGTCAGTTCTCATGGCCGCAGCTCTATCACAACCGGAGCATCATCAAGGATGCGTTCATTCCGCTTCTTGAAGAACAGGCGGCCACCCGTCAGTTCGGCAAACCGTTTGTGATTACGGAGTTCAACTTCTGTCATCCGAACCAGTACATGGCCGAAGGCGGAGCCGTAACCGGAGCGATCGCGGCTATTCAGGACTGGGATGAAATCGTGCGTCTCGGTCCCTACTATCAGAGAAAATACGGATGGGATTCGGGACATCTCGGTCCGTTCTCAACCTTCTTCTCCCCGATCACCTCCCTCTCCGAACTCATGCTCCACATGTTCTGGGTACGCGGTGATGTCAAACCGGCGGCAAAACGCATCATTCTGACCATCCCCTCCGACTTCTGGAAGGACCCGGTCTCCACCATGTTCATGGAGTGGGCGACCCGCGCAAAGAGCTTTGCTCCGCACGCGGCGGTCCGCTATGCGCTCTCCGCACAGATCGGAACCAACGTCGCCGCACCGGGCGCGAAACCCGGCAAGGACGAATACCCCATCGCGCTCTTCCGCAACGGCAACGAACCGCAGGAACTCAAGGCTCCGGCTGACGGACGCTACAGCAGCGAAGACGGACAGGTTTTCGCCGACACAAAGACCGGAGTCATGAAAGTCATGACTCCGAAGAGCGAAGCCGTTGTCATTCCGAAAGCCGGAGTCAACGTCGAGGGCAAAGCGCTGAAGGTCACGAACAGCAACACCAACTGCACAGTTTTCGCAGGCGCGACCGACAACGTTCCGTTCACCGAAAGCAAGCGAATTCTGCTTCTGCATCTCTCACGCATTCACGGACGGAATCAGAAGATTTCCGCAATGGGAGAATCGCTTGTGATTTACAACTACGGAACCTTCCGTCCCTACCTTGCCTACCGAGCAAAAGCGGATATCGAGCTGAAAGCGGGCGACGGGGAATTCACGGTCAATGCGCTGGACGCCGCGGGGAAGATCATCTTCTCGAAACAGCTCAAGGCGGTTAACGGCGTGATCAAATTCCATGCGGCCGTTGATGCGGGTCCGGAGAAGACCGCAATCTTCGCATACGAAATTCTCCGCAACGGAACAGATGTTCAAAAAAAAAATTGACAGATAACACAACATCTGCACTAATTACGACGGGACGGCGAAGCAATCCGCCGCCCCGTCCGTTCCTTTCAAAAGGAGAGGAAAAGATGCTTACGGAACAGATTCCCCTCACCCTTTCCCCGCAGTTCCGCGATCATGCGGTTCTGCAGAGGGAGCGTCCGCTCAGCATTCGCGGATGCACGGCGCCATACCGGATTGTTCACGGAACCATCGGGACAAGCACCGCTGCCGCGCGTTCGGATGAGAGCGGCAGATTCACCCTCCGTTTTCCGCCTCAGCCCGGCTCAACGCTCCCCCAGACGCTCACAGTAAAGGAGATGCGCAGCGGAAAAACGGTCACAGCCGAAAACCTCCTCTTCGGCGAAGTCTGGCTTGCCGGAGGACAATCCAACATGGAACTGCCCCTGCGCGAACTGCCGGAACGTCTCGCGGAAGCGCAGGCTCTGCTAAAATCAACCCCGAAAATCCGGATGCTGAATGTCGGGAAATGCGCGGAAACGGGCGGACGCGACGAAATCACCGGGAGCTGGAGCATTCCAACGCCGGAAACAATCGGCAACTGGTCGGCTGTCGGCTTTTTCTTTGCGGCAAAACTGTCTGCGGAACTGAATGTTCCCGTCGGAATCATCAGCTCCAACTGGGGCGCGACGAATCTGGAGGCATGGAGCACGCGCGCAAGTCTGCTTCAGTTTCCCGAAACGGTGAAAATGCTGACGGAATATGATGAAGCCGCCTCGCGTCCGGAAGTCTGGGAGACGCTGATCAACGACAATTCCGGAGCCCAAGCACGCGCATTCGACCCGGTTTTGGCGCGTCTGAAGGAGCTGGAGCAGAACCCGCCCGCAGACAGGAAACGCGCGCAGGACTGGGCGCATCCTGCCTTTGATGACTCCGCATGGAAAACGGCGGAACTGCCGGGATTGTGGAAGACGTTCGGCTTCCGTTCAAACGGGGTTCTCTGGTTCCGCCGTACCATCAAACTTCCCGCGGAATGGCGCGGACGGGCGCTGACACTCGAAATCGGCGCGGCGGACAAGCACGACGTCACCTATTTCAACGGGACGGAAGTCGGACGTACCGGAACCGGCGTCGATTCCAACGTCTATGCGCTCATCCGCTCGTATCCGGTTCCGGCCTCGCTGACCGCAGATGAAAACGCGGTTATTGCTGTGCGGAATTACTCCTTCATCTACGATGGCGGACTGCATGGTCCAAGCGCCAGAATGCGTCTGTTCCCCGCCGGAGAACCGGAAAAAGCGGTTCCGCTGGCAGGGCTCTGGAAATACGAAGTTGAATGCGATATCGGAAACACGCTTGCGCTGCGCACATACGGACGGGGCAATCCGTGTTCTCCCTCCATTCTGTTCGAAAACATGATCTGTCCGCTTGCGGGTCTCTCTCTGCGCGGCGTGATTTTCTATCAGGGCGAATCCAACACCGGAATTCCAACCGACTATGAAGGGCTGATGAAGAATCTGATTGCCGACTGGCGGAACCTGTTTGAAAATCCGCATCTGCCGTTCCTCCAGGTTCTTCTTGCGGGATACCATGAACCTTCGCCGTTCGATCCGTCATCCGAATGGGCGCGCATCCGCTTCGCTCAGCTTCGTGCGGCGGAAGAGAATCTCTGCGCAACCGCGCTTGATCTTGGTGAATCCGCGAATATCCACCCTGCACGCAAACGCGAAGTCGGGGAACGCCTTGCAGCGACGGCACTCGTACAGGCATACGGATGTTCCGGCGATGGATGCGGTCCGGTGTTCTCCCATTGCAGACGAAACGGAAATGTGCTGGAAGTAACCTTCCGTCACTGTTCCGACGGGCTCCGCGCCGAAGGAGAACTCCGCGGTTTTCATGCGCAGTATGCGGACGGGATCCGCGAAACGCTGACCGGAGCAGTCTCCGGCAAAACGGTACGTCTGAATCTGACATCCGCCAAACCGTTTACGCTCTATTATGCATGGAGCGACAATCCCTCGGAAGCAAACCTGCGTGGAGCGAACGGACTTCCCGCCGCCCCGTTCCGCACAGAAATCAGAGAGTAAAATTTATAGAATAAAAAAACAGCGGTCCGGAAGCTCCATTTTAACGGCTTCCGGACCGCTGTTTTTTATTGAATTTCAGCGATCCTTCAGAATCTGCCCGTTGTCTTCCGGATTGCGATCTTTTTCATTGTTCAGATCAATGAACAGACGGCGCATATCAACGATTCCGCCCCAGGTAAACCAAACCGCCGTAATAAATGCGATGATCCCGGGAACAATGAGTCCGACAACAAAGAATTTAATGGACCACCATTCCACCGGCCACCGGTAAAAGACATTGAATACGGCAATCGCGATGAAGCAGAAGCCGAAATGATAGATGATCGAATAGACAAACACCGACCACGCAATGAATTTGTCGCCGCGCGTATACTCGGAGGTGATTCCTATCAGACGGCTGAACAGCGAACGGAGACTCCATTTCTGCGGAGTCTGTTCCAGCTCTCCCGCTTCCGCAAATTCTCCGCGGTGCAGCAGCTTGTCCAGATTGAACGGCTTGTAGGTGAGATACGAGCCCGCGATATAGGCAATGACCGAGAAAATCATTGCGAAGAGATAGATTTCCAGAGAATTGATCGGGAATTTCACCGGATCCATCCGCCAGACAATCCAGGGTTCGAAGGGAGACGAGAGTGCGGAAAGGACTGCATCCGCATGTTCCACCCAGCCCATCCGGTCAAGGAACGGATAGACGTGCAGCGCCCAGTTCCGCTGGAGAATCAGTCCCAGCAGCGATGTCCCGGAACCGAAAATAATCGCACACCAGGCTCCGGTAAGATTTCCGAACCGCGAGTAAAGCCCAAACAACACAACCGGTCCCGCGCCGCCGCACCACAGAGCGCCGATAATCGTTGTGAACATGAAAATGTAATCCAGCTGAATGAAAAAGAAGGAAAACACCGCAAAAAGGGCGCCGACAAGCATCGTCATCACGCGCAGAATCCGCAGATGCTTTTCCGGAGAAATGCGCGTTCTGCAAAGCGGCAGAACGACATCCTGAACAAGGGTTGCGCTTGCATTGAAAATCCGTCCGGCATCCGTTGAAACCATCAGCATAATCATGAGCAGACAAATCATTCCGACCATTCCGACAGGCAGGATTGCCCGCAGGACGGCAGGCATCATCATCTGCTGAAACACCGAACGGAACTGCTGGAACTGGTAGTTTGCCTCCGGCGACGTGCCGAGTCCGGTCTGAACAGCCTTGTAGTATTCCGTATCCAGATTGTCTTTGTTGGAAATCGGTCTGGAAAGTTTCTCCGCCTCCTGCGCCAGCATAATGCCGCGGACTTCGCGGAGTGCTTTTTCGCGCTGAACGGGATCTTTGACGACTTCCGAAAGCACTTGTGCGGAAAGATTCTGCCGCACCTGAGTATTGGAGGCGCGGAAATCCCCTTTATCTCCCAGAAAACGCGGTTCATTCATGAAAACGATGACAATGATTCCAAGCAGGAGCAGAGCGACTGTCGACAGGGCGTTGCGCCAGGCTCCGAGCACGCCGGCCATTTTCTGTTCATGCGGAGTGCGTCCCGCCCCGGAGGTATCATTGCCGATAAACGCGCCGCGATTGAGAACGCTCCCGACGATGAACACGACAATCGCAATGACATTGAAGTCGCGAAGCTCCGAAATGTCATACGGATTCAGAAAACTCTGATGCGCAACACGGTTTGTCAGAACCGGTGCAATATCCTGAAACCATGAAAATTTGCAGAGGATGAACGCGACCAGCAGCATCAGAATCGGGAAAAAGAGGATTCCCTGAAAACAATCTGTAATCAGCAGGGAAATCCGCCCGCCCTGAAGGATGAAGAACACCGAAAGCGCCGTGCACACGGTCACCAGACAAATATAAGTGGAACATGAAATTCCGCACACCGTGAAGCTGTGCGGGAGTTCCAGATAATAGATGAAAAAGCGGGCGGCAATCGCGGGGCCGATCGCATTCGCCCCCATCTCCGCGACGGTCCGCAGCGATGAACAGAAAATACGGAAAAACTTGCTGCCGTAACGCATTTCAAGGAACTGCCCGAACGAAAGACAGCGCGTCTGGCGCCAGCGGTAAACAATATAGCCGGAAAGGGCAATAAAGAGGGTGATCGGCGTAGACACCGCCCCCCAGAACGCCACGGCGAACCCCGTCTGATAATACTGCTCACACCCGGCGACAAATGTAATGACGGCAAGCCCGGCCGCCATGTCACCGACCGAAAGCACATAGCGTCCGGCAACGCGTCCCGCAACCAGGTAATCCGAAACACTTCGTGCATAGCGTTTTGAGTAGACCGCCAGTCCGATCAGAACGGCGAGCGGGAAAAACACGATGATCCAGTCGAGCCACTGCATAGTTTTTTACTTCCTTCTGTTAGTTGAATTTATGCGGCGGAGAGAATATAAAACACTCTGTCCGCAAATACAATTTTCCCGATGGAACAGAATGGAACAAATATTGCAGTAAAATAAAAAACGGACTTGATTTTTTTGCAGGGGGATGATAATCTATCAGCAGAAAAAACATTGTGTCTGGAGGAATTTATGAAAAAAGCAACCGTGCGGACAATCGCCTCGGCCTTGAATCTCGGGACGGCAACCGTCTTCCGCGCACTGTCCGGACGCGGTCCGGTTCAGAATGAAACACGGAGCGCGGTTCTGGAAGAAGCCCGCCGCCAGGGATATCTCCCGGTGACGCAGGTGAAACGGGTGGCTGTCGTCGTTTCGCGCGCCTTCTGCTCCGGAGTCTATGACAGAAAGCTCCTCGATTCCGTCCTGAAAGAACTGACTCTGGCGGGTTATGAATCCCTGATCGTCACCGAGACCGGCACGGGGATTCTGCGGCATATCATGTTCGACGGCATTCTCTCCCTCTGCTATTACGGGAAAAACAACCGCGAACTGGCAGAGAAACTGAAATGCCCGGTCGTAGGCTTCAATGCATATTCAAACCACGGACTGAAATGCTACACGGTGAACTCCGATGAAAGCGGAGCAATCCGGTCGGCAATCTCCTGTTTCGCGCGGAAAGGACATTCCCGGATTGCGGCAGTCCACATGTCCCAGCGGGACTTTTCACATACGATGCGGAAAAAGACTTTTCTGGAATTCGCAGAAAAACTCCACCTCAAAACATTTTTCTATCCGCGGGATTTTGACCAGAATTTCAGTGACCTCGCCTACAACATCCGCAAGGACCGGGTGACCGCGCTTCTGTTTTATTATGAAGACCCGCAGATTCCGCTGCTCCGGGACCTGCAGAACGCCGGCTTCCGCATTCCGGAAGACCTTTCCGTCATCTGCTGGGAGGCACCGGGAATCTCCCGTGTTCTCCTTCCCTCTCTGACCTCTTACGGACAGAACTTTTCCGCAATGGCAAAACGGGGAGTCCGATTGCTCCAGCAGATTCTGGAGGGCGACACAAAAGCTCTTGAAGATCAGAAGGTTCCATACAGTTTCTATTCGCGAAACAGCGTCGCGCCCCTCGGAAAAAACTGAAGAGTCCTTGAAACGAATGAAACAGACGCTATATTATCCGGAACACAGCAGGGAGGAAAAATGAAAGCAACGGTCAGAGCTATCGCGAAAGCGGCGGGATGCTCACCCGCAACGGTGTCACGCGTGCTCAGCGGCTCGGCTCCGGTCTCGCCGCAAATCCGCGCTCAGGTTCTGAAAGCGGCGCAAAACGCAGGGTATCTGCCGGAAGAACTCCGGACCGTCGCCATTCTGCTCCAGGAAAATGATATTCACAGCTATGCGAAACTCATTCTCGGAGAACTGCTGAATCAGCTCTCAAACCGCAAATATCATCCGCTTGCACTTCACATCAACGACCTGCCGCTTCTCGACTCCATCCCCATCTGCGGCGCGATCTCTCTGATTTACTCCCAGGGACTCGAAAAAGTCTGGAACCGCAGTCATGCTGTCCCGCTCGTCTGCATCAACAACTACAGTTATCCGCTCGAAGGAGTCTATCGCGTCAACTCCAACGCGGAACAGGGAATCCTCTCGGCCCTGCAGTATTTTTACGACAACAACCACCGCAACATCGGCATGCTGACCAACGACTACAATACAAAAGCCATCACCTTTCTGCGGCGGATTCAGACTTTTCATCAATTTATTGAAACTCATCCGGACTGTTCCGGAGTTCAGATGAACGCCATGGTCTCTTCCTCCATTCTGGATTCGCTCATGCAGATGCTGCGAAGCGGCGTCACGGCAATTCTTGCGGCCGGGGAAAGAATCGGCATCGTCGCTCAGCACTATCTCACCACATGCGGATGCAGAATTCCGGAAGACGTCTCCATCATCGGGTTTGAAGACCGTTATATTTCGCAGTATCTCAATCCGCCGCAAACCTGCGTGGAACAGCGGATGGACGCCATGGCCATGAACGCAATCGACATTCTGGAAAAACAATTGCAGGGGAAACATGACCTCAAAGACATCTCCATTCCCTGCAATCTGATCATCCGCGACACCGTCGCGCCGCCGAAACAACGGGATCCGGGTTACTCAAAATCCTCGATCCGCCACTCGTCGTGCCAGTCGATGCGGGGGACATCGCCCTCGAACCGGAGCGGAAGCCAGACGTAGCGTCCGAGGCTGATGTTCTTCACCAGCGAGGCTTCGATTCCGCCCTCCAGATCCGGATCGTGCGGCGTGTATTCCGGATTGAACCAGGCGTTGAACAGCATTTCCGTGTGCTCGTACGGCTCATCCATCTCCTCCGGAAGCCAGCGGTCGGCAAGGGCGATGTAGAGATCGCGCTTGCCCGGAACCTTGAAGATGTGCGAAATCTGCGAATGAAACGAAGTCCGGCTGTCATCCGAAACATGCGGATCGCCGATCACCTCGAACGGACCGTGCCACGAATCCGACATCGCCGTTTCCGAGGGGTTCGGATAGAAACTCGTCGTGCCGGAAGTGATGAGGTAATGATGACCGTTCCGTTCGAAATGCGCCGGAGCTTCGCGGACGTACGGGGGAGAGACGCGCGGGAAATGCACCGAGTACACGCCTGAAACATCCGTGTAGTCCTCCGTCAGTTCCGCGCAGATCAGCTCTTTGTGCGGGCGGTTGAAATAGCAGAATCCGCGTCCGTCTTCCGACTGCACGAGGTCGAAGTCGCCGAACGGCATGTCCAGCGGACGGAAGGAGGGACGCACCACGCGATAGGGTCCGGTGAACGCATCCGCGACCAGAACGGTGGCGCACTGGCTGTGACAGCCGTCGAACCAGCAGACGTATTTTCCCGTCGCCGGGTTCCGGAGAATGTGCGGACGGTCCAGCATGTTTTTCGGGGAAAGCGTGGCGCTCTCATCCGTCAGATCCGGCGGAATCAGCGAGCCCATGTCCTCCCAGTTGTAAAGGTCGGTCGAGCGGTAGCACCGCACGCCCCAGTGCCAGTATTTCATGTCATCGGTCGTGCGGCTTTTATCCAGACCGTACCAGTAGTAGACGCCGTTTTCAAAGAACAGGCGCGGCATGTGCGCCTGAATCGGTTTTCCATCGGTATCAAGCCAAAGCCCGCCCGGATGAATCGCGTTGTATCGGATTCTGTTCATATTCTCCTTACCACAGAAAATCCGGCTCGCCGCCGTCGGCTTCGAACCAGTCGAAACGCCGTTCTTTTCCGTTGATGCGCCAGAGCTCGGGACAGGTGTTTTCCTGCCAGTCGAGCGGCTCGGCGTTGATTTTTCCTTTTGAAGCGATTGCAAGAAGACGCTTCAGTTCATTGTTTTCCTCCGCGTTCAGAACGCCCGGCTTCGGAGAGAGGAAAAGCGAGCTTCCGCTTTCCGCGACAAGCTCCGCCCACTGCTGATTCCATTTCCACGGAATCTCTCCGGAAATGCCCACGCAGTCGGCGTCCATCTCAAAGAAGGTCCGGTGCTGAGCTCCGCGGAAGGCGACCGTGTTGACGCCCATCTTGCGGGTGCGGTCCCAGTACCAGCCCGACGTGTCGTCGCCCGTGCGGGAAAGTTCCTGCAGACCTGCGGCGAGATGCCCGATTGTGTTGCATCCCATGATGAGGACCGGACCGGCGGCCTTGCGGATCGTGCGGAAGAGATCCGTCAGGATTTCCGCCGTCGTGCGGGTCTGATCGTAGAAGGTCCAGCCGTTTTCGCACGGCCACGGGTGCATGTCGAACGCATAGCGCCCCGCGACATCGTAGGTCGTGAAGTCGTGCTTGATGAGCTCAAAGCCCCATTCGCGCAGACGCGTCACGTCCTTCGTGACGATTTCCAGAACTTCGGGATGCGAGGGGTCGAGCGTGTACGGCATGTTCCGCAGAAAGCATTCGCGTTTCAGCGAGGGATCGTTGAGAAAGAGCGGACGGTACCAGATGCCGGGGCGGACGCCGTATGCCTTCATCTTTTCCGCAAGGTGCGGCATATCCGGGAAGTTGACGTTTCCGCAATCCCACGGACCGAAGTTGTTGTGATCCTTCAGACGCAGTTTCTGCCAGCCGTCGTCCATGACCATGAACGGACGGTTTTCGAGTCCGGCGGTCAGCTCGGCGAGGTAGCGGCAGTCTTCCAGAACGCTCGCTTCGGTGATATTGCCGTAGGCGTAATACCAGTTGTTGCTGCCGTAGACCGGAGCGGCGGGGAAAATCGGATCCGGACAGAGCTGCGCGCAGAACTTCCGTGTCGCGGCATAGGCGCTGATGCCGGAATAAAGCTCGCTCGCGACTTCCGCGACGGCGAGAGTGCGTCCGTTCAGCAGCACGCCGCGTCCGCCGGAACGGAGGTCGCACCAGAGAGTGATCCCGTCGGGGTCGGCGGTCCATGCGGCGAAACAGCCGGGACGGACCTTGACTCCGCACGCGGCAACCGTGGAATCGGGAAGCTGGGCGAAGAAGTACCACGGCATCATGCGGGAAGGCTCGAAGCCGCGCCAGGCGGCGTCTCCGTAAGTCCGTTCCCATGCATCGCCGCAGAAACGTGTTCCGGCGGGAAGTTCGTGCTGCCAGCGCACGCGCAGAAAGCAGAGCGGAACAGATCCGGCGGAAACTTCAATTTTTCCGTTTTCAAATGCAACGGACGCGCCGTCTCCGGGCGTCATGCGCCGTCTTTCCGAATAAAGCGTAATGGAATCCGGCGTTTCCTGTAAAAATGACATGATGATTTCTCCTTTGCGGCGGCACAGCCGCTTGATTAGGAACCTTTTTGTTTTTCAGCGTATTTCCGTAAAATACTCTTCCCCGCACGAATAGCAAGCGGGAAAAGTTTTTTTTCGCGGAAATATTTTGAAACGTCACTCCCCGATCGTACGGAAAAATTTACGGATTCTGGTATTCTCACCGTGAAGCGTGAAGTCGACCAGCTCATCCAGCTTTGCCGTCGCCATGCCGATGCAGGTATCCGCGCAGCCGTAATACATCCGCACTGTATTGCCGTCCTCTTCCACCAGCGCGTTCGCGGTGAACACGACGTTGGAACAGCGACCGGAAAGTTCGTAAGAATGCTCCGGCCACATCACGGGAAGCTCCGCCCGCGCAATGATCTTCGAGGGATCGTTCAAGTCCAGCAGAACCGTGCCGAGACGGTAGATGTAATCGTTGCAGGAGCTGTTGTCGACTCCGTGGTAGATTTCCAGCCAGCCGGCGGGCGTTTTGATGGGAACCGCACCCGCGCCGATTTTGAGGGAATCCCAACAGCCCTGACGCGGCTGCATGAGGTCAACCGTGCCGTTCCAGTGGATGAGGTCGTCGGAATAGGAAACGCACATTCCCGCCTGTTCCTCGATGTTTTTCGGCATCGGGCGGTCAAAGCGGACATACCGTCCGTTGATTTTTTCGGGGAAGAGCGCGCCGTTGCGGAATTCGTATCCCATATCCGCCTGATGAATCCGCTCGAAATGAACGAAGTCGGTGGTTTTGACCAGACCGAGCGCAACGCCGCGCTCAACCGTCATGCTGCAGTACATGAGATAATAGACGCCTTCGATCTCTGTGACGCGGATGTCGAAAACGCAGGTTTCATGATAACGGTGCGCCGGCCAGTCGATCGGCTCCGGATCAGGCGTGAAATGAATGCCGTCGCGGCTGCGCGCGATCCAGAAGACAATCGGGGTCGAAGTCGTCGCGGCATCGACGAGCAGCAGATATTCGCCGTTGAATTTGATCGCGCCCGGATTCATCACATACATGATGTCCGAAGGAAACTGCGAAGCGGTCAGAACGGGATTGCCCGCGTATTTTTCAAAAATCAGCTTTCTCATGAAGGCTCCTTTCAAAGTTCGATTTCCACCCGGTTTTCCGGCGGAAGCGGAATGCTGAACGCCTCCGTTGCGTAGGTGCGTTCCGGAAGGACGATCAACACATTCAGCGGTTTGTCGTTCAGCGAATACGCCGCATGATGCCACACGCCCGGACGAACAGAAACAACCGTTCCGCGGGGAACGAAAAACGCTTCCGCACGATCGGCGGGGAACTCTTTGTCCGGAGTCGCCGGGGCAAACCAGAGAACCGCGTCGCCGTCAAGCGGAATTGCGACTTCGCAGGTGTGGTTGTGGTATTCCGCATCCGTAATCACAAACGGACGCGGAAGCACGCGGCAGGTGGAATACGACGGAATCCCGCCGCCGAGATCCTGCTGAAGCAGGTCGCGGAAGAAGACGCTCTCCGCGTCTTTCGGTCCGGCGGCCTCTTCCGCCAGCGGGTCGATCAGCGGAGCGAATGTTCCGTAACGGTGAAAATTTTCGTGTGTCAGTTTCTGGACTTTGATCTTCCGCATGTTCACACCCGTTTCAGCTGAACGTTCTTTTCATAATCGCGGATGACGGCAAGCATATCGTTGCCGACGGGCACGCCGTTCTTGAGACAGAAGAAGTCGAAGACCGCCTGCCAGGGCATCGCCTTGAGCTCTTCGGAGACGGCGAGACGGCCGGTGTAATCGCCGGCGAGTTCCATGTCGCGGAGCTGTGCAAACGGTTCAAGCATCGCTTTGCAGAGCGCTTTCTGGATGTTGCGGTAGCCGATTGCCCACGCGGCAAGACGGTTGATCGTTGCGTCGAAATAATCCATGCCGATATGAATTCTGGAAACGTCGTTGCGGATCGTTTCGTTTGCAATGTACTGAAGCTCGTCGTCGAAAATCACCACATGGTCGGAGTCCCAGCGGATCGGACGGCTGATGTGCAGCAGCATTTCGGGGAAGAAGAGGAGAATGGAGCTGATCTTGTCGCTGATCTGCTCGGTCGGATGAAAATGTCCGGAGTCGATGGTCAGCATGAGATTGTGCTCTTTTGCATAGTTCATGTAGAACTCGTGGCTGCCGACGGTGCAGCTTTCCATTCCGATTCCGAACAGCTTGCACTCCACGGAGTCGAGCAGATTCTTTTTGGAATACTCGACGGCGAAAATCTGATCCAGCGAATCTTTCAGGCGGGCGCGGGCGCCGCGGCGGTCAACCGGAATGTCCTTGAATCCGTCGGGAATCCAGGTGTTCATGACGCAGGGCGTGCCAAGTTCGCGTCCGAAGTTGTCGCAAATGACGCGGCAGGCTTTCGCATGATCGATCCAGAACTTGCGGACCTCCTCTTTCGGGGAAGAGAGGGTGAATCCCTCATCCGCCATCGGATGCGCAAAGAACGTCGGATTGAAATCAAGCCCGATTCCGCGCTCTTTCGCCCATGAGGTCCAGTTTGCAAAGTGTTCCGGCTTGATTTCGCGGCGGTCAACCGGATGATCCGCTTCAAGGTAGATTGCATGAAGCGCGAAGCGGAGTTTTCCGCCGACGAGCTCCATAAGCTTGTCGACGTCCTGCCGGAGTTCATCCGCGGTGCGCGCCTTGCCGGGATAGTTGCCCGTCGCGAGAATTCCGCCTCCGGCGGCGCCGTCGCGCTTTTCATAACCGCCGATGTCGTCGCCCTGCCAGCACTGGACGGAAATCGGAATCTGTGCGAGTTTTTCAACGACCGCATCCGCATCGACGCCGAATGCCTGATAGCGTTCTTTTGCAAGTTCATATGCCTTGCAGACAAGAGAATCCTGTGTCATAACTGTTTTTTCC
>ERZ1034842.302-NODE-302-length-22736-cov-30.148318_pt1 | contig 22736 bp, 25 predicted proteins | sample MGYA00520634_ERZ1034842 | MGnify/ENA primary metagenome ERZ1034842 (study PRJEB33766, sample SAMN09781734) | gut metagenome | biome: gut microbiome | host: Homo sapiens | place: Madagascar | study: EMG produced TPA metagenomics assembly of the PRJNA485056 data... | reverse complement strand
ATTTTATTATTTACAATATTTTTATTTTTACTGTTATCTACTGTTTTACTTTTGTCTACATTTTTACTTTTATCTACTGCTTTACTTTTATCTATATTTTTATTCATTGTTGTTTTATTTTTATTACCATCGATATCAATATTTAAATTACCAATTTGTTTTTCCTTATTAGTCTCTATACTATGTTTGTCATTGTTTGTATTATTATTTTTCATTTTGTGTTCCTCCTTATATAATTAAAATAAAAAATAGAATAAGACAAAGTCTTATTCTATTTTATGTAAGCCCCTTTCCTTCCCATATATGTCACCACATATGAGTTGTACTCAAGTATAAAGAATAACCCTCACGAGTTAATCCCCGTTCCTTTTCATCTCTATATAGAGATGCGTTGTACTAGGTATAGAACTGATTCTAATGAACCAGTCCCCCGTTCCTTATATCTATATATGAAATATAGATACGCCGTACTAGGTCTTAGAATAACCCTCACGAGTTAATCCCTTTTCCTTCCCATATATGTCACCACATATGAGTTGTACTAAGTATAGAACTGATTCTAATGAATCAGTTCCCCGTTCCTTATATCTCCATATAGAGATACGCCGTACTAGGTATTAGAACTGATTCTAATGAACCAGTCCCCCGTTCCTTCCCATATATGTCACCACATATGAGTTGTACTAAGATATCGGACGAGGGAGGGTTAAGAATTCGCTCATGTCCTAGAAGCAATTATCTATCTTCTAGCCACACTACACATCATACCCAGAAGCAATTATCTATCTTCTGACCTATGTGTGGTTACTACGAACTCATTGTTACCCAGAAGCAATTATCTATCTTCTGACCTAACACCTTTAATTACAACCTAGAGGCATTACCTATCCTCATAGCGAAGTATCCTACTAGCAACCTAGAGGTATTACCTATCCTCTAGCCTTGCCGTCCTACAAAATTTTTCTATTACTATTTTGTTAATATGAAATTAAAATATTAAACGAAGGTCCTTTCTGGACCTTCGCAATATCAAGCTATTTAACTAATGAATGTAATTCTTGAGGACTTTTAGCTTGACAACCAATCATTCTAAATTTATTAAGAAAACCACCTTCTCGTAATGGATATCCACAAACTGTTGAAGTTGTTATTATAATTCGTAAGCCTAGTACTTTAGATGCGTGTATAAATACATATTTAGGAACTCCAGGTTTTTTGAATACCATATATTTTGCAGTTGGGATTGCTTTTGCACGTGGCATGCGAGTTAAACTTGAACCTAAAACTGAACCTAAGAACATATAATCTTTACCAATCATTATACCTTTAACGTGTTTTTTCATAAATACCTCCTAATTTGTTGCCCTTATATTTAGACGAGAATAATCGACAACTTCGCCTTATTATATTACTTTCACATATATAATATAGCGATGAAAGTATTACATTTTACATATTATTCGTATATTTCTATAACTTTATAAGATCTACCGAATTTATCTGTTGCATATTTATGATCCGCACTGAATTTAACTTTACCTAAATCTTTTTTATCTGGAATAGGATAATCTAACACTTCATTTCCATTGTCCCCAACAGCTATTATTTTCCAATCATCATTTACTGCATTATATTTTATTTTTAATTCAACGTTTAGATTTTCATATAATATATATTTATTAGCTTCATCTGATCTATCAGTTTCCTGTTCTAATCTTTTAGCTATATGGTCATCTAGCATTTCATTTCTTTCTGATAATTTATTAGCGTATTCTATTTCTTCTGGGGTATCGTTATATGTTTGTATCGAAGGACTGTTATCATTTAACGCATCCATGAAATTATTTCTTCCAACACGCATTATTTCTTTAAAATAACTATTAGCACTATATTCAGCACCGTCTCCTTCACCTTCTCCAGCAAAACGTTTACCTTCTTTAAGTTGTAATTCAAGAATATTTTTTTTAAGAGAAGTCAATTCTTTTACTATTTGTAATTTAGTTGATTTAGTTGTTAATATTGATTGAATTAAATCATTTGTATATTTAGACACACCCTTAGTTTTAGAACCTGACATTGATTCATATTTTTTATCTAGTTTTTTACCAAATTTATTTACTTCATCTAATAAATCATTAAGCATAGTTAATTCTTCTGCAAATTCTTTTTTAAGTACATTATCTCCATCTTTAAGTTTAGTATAACTTCGTTTTCCTTGTCTAGCAATATCTCCTGTAACATCATCTTCATATTCATTTTCTGCCCAATCATCTGCTATTTGATAAAAATCAAAATCATTTGTATCTTCAGCAAATTTTTTTATTTGATCTAAATTTTCATCATCATTCATATCATTCATTATTTCTTCATAATCTGATAAAAAATCATATTCTTCATTATAACTAGTATCGAAATTACTATTATCTTGAAGTTCAGGATCATTATTTAAAGCATCATAATTCATATTATCTACCTCCAATATATTAAATAATTATATAATTGTATTTTTATATAAAAAAAATAAAGTGGAATGAATTCCACTTTATTTTTAGGTTTATTTGTTAGTAACTTCAGGAGATTTTTTATTAAGTGGTGTATATTCTTGTAAATATTGATCATCACCTAATATCTTATTTACATCTAATGGAGTAAGTAATCTATATTTCTTTATAGGCATTTTTATAAGAACTTCTTTTTCATTTATAAAACTGTTATACATGCCTCTATATACACTCTTTTCTTTATCATAAGCATCTTGTAATATTTGTTCTATATCAATAGCTTCCATATCTTCATCAATATATATTTCTAATATACCTCCGAACATATTACATTCAGAGTCACATCTTCTAGAAAAATTCTTAGCAGTTCTTAAATCTTTAGAACAGCTTATATATCCACCATCATAATGTCTTAATACTGATAATACATCAGGAACACCACTTTCATTATAGAAACCATGATAAACCACACCTGTATATTTATAATCTCCTATATATCTATCCATTAATTTTTTACATTCATTATCAGGTCTAAAACCTCCATATGTTAATGCGTTTTTTATTTCTTTATATTTAGTTATGTTATCAAATACACTATCATTTAATATAGCATCTATTTTTTCTATTATTATAGATTTATCTTCATCATCTATATTATTACATATAGTTTCTGTTTTCATATCTTTTATTAGATTGAATAATTTTAATTTATCGACAAATCCAAAATCACTTACAAATGGATTCATATCTTCTACTATCTTTAAATAGCCACAATATTTTTCTCCTACAGTTTGTGATAAATTAACATTTCTTGAAAAATAATCTATGCTTGTTCTAATAATAGCAGTTATTAAAGCTGTTTCTTTATTTCCATCATAATCATAATCTGGTTTAACATCTTTGTTTTTCCATTCATTTACAGTAACAACAGGTCTATTTATTTCTTTAGATTCTCCAGTATTATCATAAATATCTTTTTTACCTCTATAATAGATTATATTATCTACAACATCAAAAGCATCAAATGCACCTACTATTTTATAAAACAATTTTGAAAAATACATATCTAAATTATTCACTGGTTGTTTTCTAACGTTACCTGAAGTATACGCTAATAATAATTTAGTTGCAACAATAACTCTTAAAAGAGTTATATTAGAATCTCTTTTGTTTAGTTTGTAGCTTGAACCTGAATAAGCACCATATCCATAATCTGGTTTTTCATCATATATGAATTTAGCAAATGTGTCTATTCTGTCAACCAAATCGCTTGGTATATTATAATCAAATACCATATTATTTGATTCTAGTCTAGATAATATTCCAGAATCTATAAAATAATTATTAAAATATGTTACTGTCTTACTAACAGCACTCATATTTTCTCTATTAAAGAATTTAGAATCATTTCTCACATTTAAAGAATAATCATTCATTTTAAAATCATTATATTTCATATACACATACCTCCGTTTTATATATTAGTTATATTATTTATTTCAGGGTGTTGTTTTAACACCTTTTTATTTAATTTTATTATTAGATTAGTATATATTGTATGATTATTTATAGCTTGATATATATCGAAGCATTTTGACAAAACATTACCATCTGATGTTTCTGCTATATCAGAAACCATTGTTATTGGATTTTTATCTGTTAAAGATAAAGTAGTTTCATAATAAGACATAGTATCTGTTGTTATTTTAGTTGTGTGTAGTTCAACAACTATATCACCTATTACTAAATAGGACGTAAGAGGTAATCTATTATCAGAATATAGTAATTTTTCTATTTCTGTTAATGTATCACCTTTATTTTTGAATATACCTTTTTTATATTGTAGAATATCCTCTTCTAATAATTCTTTTACTACTTCATTGTAATCAACTATCATTTTTGAACCTCCTTAATAAGCTTTTGGTAAATTATTATCATGATGTATATCGCTTTCTATACGGCGATAATTTATAAACATATCAGTTCCTTTTATTTTTCCTTTTTCTAATATTTTATATTTTCCTCCAAATACCTTATTTTTCTCCTCCACTTTTTGACCAGTGTGTAATTCAAATTCTTCTTTTAACATATTATTTTCCCTCCTTGAAATAATAAATGAATGAAGTATACAAATCGTATACTTCATTCATTTATATAATATATAATTGATTTTACTAACTTTTTCATCAATTTTTAAATATAATGTTACCGTATTTAAAATTATCTGTATCAGTATCAGATGTCAATATTAAGTCAACGGGTTCATTATCAAACATATTATTGTGAGTAATTAAAAATACTTGTTCACAATTAACTTGCTCTATAAATTTGTATAATATGTTTATAAATTCTTGTCTATTTTTATTATCTAGTGGTCCATCTAATTCATCTAGACATATTATATCATATGTTGTCATAGATTGGATTATTAAAGATAAAGATAATACTATAGATATAAAACTACTTTCTCCTTGACTAGCATTTATTATATCTGGTACTAATATACCTTTTGTTATGAATGGAATTCTAAATTCATTTTCATTTATTATGAAACTATCTATTTGTAATTGACCATCAAAGACAGATTCTAATAAAGTATTCATTAATATTGGGCAATTTTTCAAATATACATTTAAATACAGTAGAGGTATACCAGTAGATGCATTTAGAGCATCTCTTATTTCATTTATATCCTTGAATAATAAATTTAAAGCATTATATTCATTTGTTAAATTAGAATATTCTTTTAATTTATAATCCAATTCCTCTTTATGCTTATTATCTAATTGTATACTAGAATTAATTTTATCCAACGTATTTTGTAATTGTGAATTACTATGTTCCAATTCATTTTTTAACTCAATATTGTACTTTATTTCTTTTAATCTGTAATCAATATCATTAAAGTCTTCTTTTAATTGATTTAGATTACTTTTTAATTTCAAAGCTTGTAATATATCATTATCTTTTTCAATACATTTATTTTTTTCTTCTTTAAGTTTATTTATTTCTTCTTGTGTTGATTTGATTATAGAATCATTTTTGTTTATTTTATCCTTTATCATCAATATTTGATTTTCTATAGTTATTGTGTCTAAACCAAAATCTTTTATTGTTTTATATTCTTCACTAATTTTATTTTTATCCAATATATACTCATCTAATAATTCAAAGGATTCAGCATCATCTATTGCTAAATTTAATATATTTGTATTAAATAAAGGTTTTCTATCACATATGTTAGTTAAAATAATATTTATATCATAATCTATAGGAATATCATGTTGTAAATCTAAATTGTTTATGATATCAACAATATTCAACATAACTCTATATATATCATATAATTCATCATATCCTGATAAATCTTTTTTTAATTCTACTAACTTATCATTATTAATATAATTTTCATTTAATTTATCATGCAAATTCTTATAGAAATACATATAAGGACATTCTTTATTGCATTTAAATTCCAACTCTTCTTTTCCTAATATTTCTTCTAATATTGTGCTCTTTATATTAGTTTCATTTAAATAAGAAATTTCATTTTCTATTTTTATTCTATTATCAGACAATTCTTTTTCAACATTTTTATTTTTTAACATCAAATCTGCTATTATACGTACGTTTGATGTTTTATATTGATTTAATGAATTATATGCTTGTGAAACTAATCTCATATTATCTTTTAATCTAAGTAATTCGTTTTTATTATATCTGGTTCTATCAGATAACTTCGTTTCAAGTTTTTTTATTTTTTCTTCATATGATTTTATATTATCTTGTATATTATTCAATCTAGCAGAAGATACTGATGTTTTAAGTTTATTTTCTAAATCTTGTATTTGATTAAAATAAATATCTTTTTCTGATATTTCTTTATTTATTATCGCTTCTTTAGAATTTATATCTGTATTTATTTTATTTATATTTCTTTCAGATATTAGTTTATATTCAGTTTCATTTTCATCAATATCCTTTATCAACAATAACTTTTTCTCAGAATTATTTATAGTTTCATTTAATCGATTCCATTTCGATTCTATTGTATCATAATCACTACATACTAAATTTTTAATTTTATTTTCATTAACAGCTATTTGTTTTATCAATGATTGTTTTTCTTTTTCATTAGTTATTATTCTATTAGATAATATAGATATTTCATTTTCAAAATCACCTATATCAGATACATTATATTTACTTAATTTATCAGATATATTCTTCATTACTGCTCTAATATTTCTATATTCTTCTGATACTTTTTTATAAAAATTATTGTATATATCAATATCAGAGAATAATTTAGTAGCAAAAGCTTTTCTATTAGTAGCTTTCATATTGATAAGACTAGTTACATTACTACCTAATCTCATTAATTTTAACAAGTCTTGGTCTATACCCAATTCATTATAAACTTGCTCTTTAAAACTTTTAACATTACCATTACTATTAAGCTCTTCTCCATTTTTACTTATATATGATTTAACAGATTTGTTTTTATTCTTAAACATATAAAAATGTTTTATTATATATTCATCGGTATTATTTTGTATGTGTATTTCTTTATAACCATCCATTCCTTCTTTTATTAAGCAAGTATCACTTCTAACATCCATATTTCCACATGAAGCAAAAGGATGTAATTCTGATAATATAGAAGTTTTGCCAGAACCATTTTTACCAGATAAAACTATTAATTTATTTTCTGATTTACTAAAATCTATTTCAATTTCAGGTTTTTTCATACCTGACATTATATTTACAAAATTTTTTAATTTCAAATATGTTATTTTCATATAACCACCTCCATATTAAATTGTTAATATTTAAATGATTTTCTACTATTAAACAAATACATAACGATTAATATACTAATAAGAAAGGAGAATTTATTATGGATTATAATGAATTTAATTTAAGAAAAAACTTTATATTAGAAGAAACATTGATACCATTTGGAATTTCATCTAAATATAAATTTGTAGATGCAACTAAAAATAATGATATTATAATAGAAGAAGGTGTTGTAAAAAAAATAAAAGACAAATATCCTATTTACGTAGTTGTATCTTGGTGTAATACAGTACCAGATAAATTTATATCTGCTGTTACTAGATGTAAATATTGCCATGCTGCATTATCTTTAGACGCATCATTAAAAAAATTATATAGTTTTAATTTGGTTAATCATGTTAAAAATAAAAGAGGAGGCTTTAGTATAGAATCATTACAAACATATTTAAATGATTATGAAGATAGTTTAATGGCAGTATTTACAATATTTTTAGATAAAATAAAATTTGATGCCTTGAAAAAAAATGTAAAATGGTTTACTGATCATGCTAAAGAGTCGGCTTATAGTTTTTTAAATATAATAGCTTATGGATTACATTTACCTATTCAATTTACAAATAAAATGGTGTGTTCACAATTTGTTGACAATATATTAAAAAAAATAGGAGTAGACGTTACTGGTAAAAGAAGTTCACAAGTATCAGCTGCTACATTTTATAAATCAGATTCCGAATATATCTATAAATGTTATGAAGGGAAAATAAAAACATATAAACCAAATATGCTTAACAAAGCTGTAGATAGAATAAAAAATACTGCAAAAGTATGTAGTTAAAAAAATATAGAGATATGAGAAAATTCTCATATCTCTATATTCTTATTTATTATTCATTTTCTTTTGATAAATTTATAGTATCATCTTCTTCTTCTAACACTATAAGTTCAGGAACATATTCTTCAAATTTACAACATGTTATATTTAGACATTGTTTTGTTTTTCTTCTCAAAGTAAAATCTTCTATAGGTCTTTGGAATTTACAAATTACTCTAAATTTACATTCTTTACATTCTAATTTACCATAATCACTTTCATTACCATTGCTATCTATAAATTGAGAACAATTTATAGATAACATACCATTAGTATCTTCTTGAAGATTTTCTTCCTTAGTTTTTAAAACTTCCATCCATTTACAAAATTCTATGTTTTTACAATTAGTACATTGCATCATAATATATACCCCCTTAATTAAATTAATATATTTTGTATAGTCTTTTTTATTGTTAATATGAATAAGCCTAATGTTATTAATGTTATTAAAACTGGAACTTTATAGATAATACCCAATACTAAATATATTGATATTATTTCTGAACAAAATGCTCCAATCACAGCATCTATAATTTTTCTCATATATCTACCCCCTTAAACTTATTGAAACTAACATAATTATTGCACTTATTATAAAATATAAAATAGCTAAACTATTGTATATCATACTAAACGCATAACAACTTGACATGAACATAAATATTGATGATAGTATTCCAAAATTTGATATTTTTCTCATTTGTTTTTCCATAATAATCTCTCCTTTATTTTCTTCTTGTTAATGAATATTCTTTTGCTATTTTGTGCACTCTATATTTTGATATACCAACAATTATAGCTATGTCATCATAACTATATTTGTATTTAGTATGATCATATGTTTTTCTTTCTTCCAAATATGTCACAACTACTTTTTTCAAAATTTCTTCATATTTCATTTCGGCTTCTTCTTTTTTAATTTCTAATATCGTATTATTCATAAGAATACCTCCCAATATTTTATATTAAAGATATTTATCTACATCTGCAATTTCATTTGAAGTGTCATCTTTTGGTAGATTCATGAAATCTCTTATAGTTGGAATTCTTTTATTTGTTTTATTATCTTCATCTATATTATTCATTCTTTTCTTAGATGATTTTTTATTATTATCTTCATGTGATATAGTATTCACTTCTTCAAAATTTGGTAATGCCAACGCCCATCTTAATATTTCAGCATTAAAGTCTAAGATTGATTTATTTAATTCTCTTAGCGTCATGTCATCTTTCTTATCATCTTTTGCTCTTATAGTTTTATTATCATCTATATATAAATATTTATTATTATTTAAATTTAATTTGCCATTTGGTCTTATTACATAATTATATATAAAAATGTCATCTATAAATCTTATATAACCACTATTACCATGTTCATATACATGACCAGAACAACACCATTCTGTTTTATATCCTTTCTTATTTAATAATAATATTGGTGTTATCATAAGATCATCTAATATTATCATATCTAATAATTCATAATTACCATTTTCATCTAATGTTCCTATATGTGGAGCATCTATAGAATCCATACAACTATAACCATTAGCAATTATTCCTTTTTCAAGATTAACCCATTTCATAATAAATTACCCCCTTAAATATATTATAAATCAACATCTTCTTCTGAATATCCTTCAGAAGAATCATATTTAAATACTTTAAATGTTGGTTCTTGAGAATCTTTTTTATCTCTAAACTCAACATAAACATCCATATCTAAAACATCTGCCCATTTCCAGGCATTGTTTACTGTTAATGCTCCTCTTTTTCCATCTGGAGAAGTTTTAACATCAAGACTTGCTTTGATATTTGTTATATCATGAGTCTTTTTAAATTTACTTTTATAATCTTTTAATGATATTTTCTTTTCTAGTAATATCATTTTTATTAATCTCTTAAAAACATCGTCGTTTTCATCTATGTCAGGAAGATAGATATCAGTAGATTTATTGATATCTTTCATTATTTTATTTTGTATTTTTGGACTTATAGCATTAGCTCTTTTTATGATTGATACTATAGAGTCATCTTTTATATTATCGAATGAATATTTGTTTTTATCATCATCATCCATATAAAAGAAATAATTTCCTTTTTCATCAGAAAATAAACCTGATTTATATTTTTTCTTTTTAGTTATATTCCCTCTATAAATATAAACATATCCATCTTTTAAATACGCTTTATCTTTTTCAAGTTTAATTTCATAATTAAAAGGTTTCACAGGATATATAACTTCAACATCTTCCACTGTTAGAATACAGTTACCGTATAAATAATTATTCATGATTTTCACCTCTAAAATCTAATTTAACAGCATATGAATAACCGTCTTTAGTTCCCCTAACAAAAGCAATTCCTTTATTTTGATTATATTGGAATTGTACATTTTTTAAGTCATTTTCTTTTATAAAGTTAAATATTTGCTCCATATCACTAGAAGCTTTATTGTTAGTTATTTTTGTATTTTCTATTCCTGAAAAATTAGAATCACATATATTTTTCATTACATTACCCCTCCATTAAAAATTAAAAATTGCCCCATTGAAAATGGGGCATGATATTATATTGCTTTTAATCTAGTCATTCTCCAAAGTCTTATATGTCTAGCACCTTTACTGTTTTTCTTAACTTTATAACACCATTTAGGGTCTATCCACCAATGTCTTATGTGAGATTTTAAATCCCCGTTGTCTAGATTGTAAAAATCTACTGTACAACCGTCATATTGTCTCATATGTCCGTAAGTGTATAAACGGTCTTTATATCCATCTTTTAACATTAGGTCAAAACTGAAAACATAGAAATATTTGTCTCTCTTATTAAAATCACTGTTAACTGTTTTTTTCATAAATATTACCTCCAATAATTTTATTTTCTTTCAATTGTATAATATATAATTGAAATATGTATAAACTACACTAAATAATAAAGGCGTGAATTTTCACGCCTTTATATTTTATTAATTAGGAAGAATAGTTTTAGTTTTTAATATATCAAAAACACTTTGTATTTCTTCTTCATCTAATTCTTCATTAGCCAATAATAACTCTGATATATGTTCAACTTCATCTTTATGCATTAATATAAAATCTATAGCTGTATTATAGCATCCTTCTAGAATTTGTTTTACTCTCTTTGTAGCTTTTGCTTCTGTTAATAAATCATCTTTATATGGAGTTACAAAACCAAATTCTTCATCCATACCATATTCAGTAACAAGACTTCTAGCATAATCATTAGCAACTTCTATATCATTAGAAGCACCAGTTGTTACATTATCTTTTCCATAAAATACTTCTTCTGCTGCTCTACCTGCTAAAACAGATATTATGTTATTCACCAATTCTTTTTTTGTTGATAAATATTTATCAACTGCAGAATTTTCATAATGAACAAATCCTAGCATACCTCCACGAGGTAATATAGATATTCTCTTTATTGTTCTATGTTCACATAAATAATGATTTGTTATTAAATGCCCAACTTCATGAACAGCTGCAAGTTTTCTTTCAAATTCTTCGAAATTTCTATCTTTATCTGGAGAACCAACAACTTGTTCTTCATAGGCATTTATAAAATCTTCTTGTTCAACACATTCTTTACCAGCTTTCAATGCTCTTCTTGCTGCTTCATTAGCCACTAATTCAACATCTGCACAATTACGTCCAGACATATCTTTAGCTATTGCATATAAGTCAACATCTTCAGCCATAGGACGTTTTTTACTATTTAATTCTAATATACCTTTTCTAGCATTTATATCTGGTAAAGGTACTTCTATTTTAAAGTCAACTCTACCACTTCTTAAAAATGCTGGGTCTAATAATTTTATAACATTTGTTGCAAATATTAAAAATATTTTATCATTATTGCTATTTGACATTTGAGCCAATAATTCATTTAATATTGAATTTCTAGCTTCTGCTGATTCACCACTATGTCTTTTCTTAGCTATTGAATCTATTTCATCTAAAAAGATTACTGTATTACCTTCTCTCTTTCTAGCATCTTCAAATAAATCTCTAATTACCTTTTCAGATTCACCTATATATTTTTGAAAGATATCTGAAATATTTAATTGTTCAAATTCAGCATCTATTTCATTAGCAAGTGCTTCAGATATATATGTTTTACCTGTACCAGGAGAACCATATAATAATACAGCTTTAATAGGTTTAACTTGCCATTTTTTATATTTTTCAAAATTTTTAAATTGGTCTATAACATCATAAAGTTTATCTTTTACTTTATCCATCCCAATAACATCTTCGAATTTATGTGTTGAATGTTTTTTAGTATTATTAGAATCATCATCGTTTTTGTTTTTAGTAAAAGGAACTCCAAAAGGACTTCTACTAAATGAACCTGTTATAAATGCAGGTATACTATCATTTCTATCTATATCTGCTCTTATATCATAAGGATTTTTTTCAACAACAGTAAAAGAACAATATGATACTTTATTTGATAATTCAGTTAATAAATATTTTATTAGGTTTCTATCAATTTTCATATCTTTTTTATTTCTTGCTTTGTCTATATTGTTATAATATCTTGTTATTATATCTTTTTCGTCAGGAGATGCTATTTCTGGTATATCCAGCATAGATAATATAACAGTATCTAAATTTTCATTTAATATACATTTGAATATAGTTTTATCTCCAAATTTAACTTCAAATATTAATTTCATATAATTACCTCCTAATATTTATTACTATTTTGTTATTATTTAAATTAAATATTAAACCGAGAATATTCTCGGTTTAATATGTTATAAAGTTGTTATACTCATTGTTATACCTCGAGTATCTTTGAATATGTTATTTATTACATTATAATAATCAGTATATTCCTCTATACCTATATTATCCAAATAATCATATTCATTTTTTAATGCTTCTTCAATAGATTGTAATAATTCAAAATATTTTGATTCTGGTTCTTTCTTATCTGACATAAACAATCCTTCTGTCTTTATAAATGGTGTAAGAATACCAGTTCCACCTGGATCGGAGTTACCTGTAACATTTAAGTCTATTTTGCCTATAAAAGAAGGATCTATCCCTCTTTGTAAAGTACTCAAAGTTTTACCAGTTTTACCACCTTGACTATTAGGACCTTTTATAGTATATTTTAATTTATTAAAGAAATCCATATCATTAACAACATCATCATATTTGAATAAACCTGAATCATATAATTTAGTTATTAATATATCTCCTTTAAATGAAAATATTTGTTCTAGAGCATCGAGATTTTTACATCCAGAGCGTTTTACTTTACTCATCGCTCTGTATAATCTATCACTTAATGTTGATGATAATAAAGATGCGATATATTCATTATCTCTTAATCTTTTATTATTAACATCCATCATTTTTTTCGCTTTTAATTCGTTATAATTAAAAAACATCCATCTCAATGCACCATACATATTATCTTTATTTTCTATTGATAAATTTAATACTCTTTTAGTTGTCATATCTATCATTCTATCAACAGATGATAATAATGATAATGCTTTATCTATCTTGAATGATGCTTGAGTTTGATTTTGTTGATTTCCTAATTTTTCTAACCAATGATTTCTATCATATACTTCTTCTAATGTAGTTCTATTTGTTATTATATCTAACAACATAGCAACCATACTTCTTACTTCCATGCTATTATCAAATATAAATCTATTTATTTTAATTGTTATTTTTTGGCTTATTTTAAAGAATATATATTCATCCATTTCATCTGGATTCGGTAATTCAACAAAACTTATAATATCGTTCATACCAAAATAACGCAAAGTTTTATTTATTCCCATTTTACTAAAATATAATAATAACATTGGTATTTCATTATTAAATATTTTAGTAAAATATATTGGAACTATATAAGTTGTTTTATCGTAATCTAATATATGCTTTACTTTTCTTTTAAGGTGTATCGGCATAATAGATTTTAATACAACACTATTACTTGTAGAATATGTCGTACTATCTACTAACTGATACATTAAAATATATTTATTTCCTTTAAGTTTATAACACCCATCTTTATCTTTTAAAGGAATAAGAATATTTTTTGTATAAGTGCCTGACATTAATGTTGTCTCTCCTGTTTTTTTATCTTTTACTTCAAGATTCAATTCATAATGAATTTTTAATTCTCCAAGATGATTTTCATTTATATACATTACTTGAATTTTTTCTGTATCTTTTTTATCCGAACCTTTTCTTGTTCGGATATATTCATTAAGTTTTATATCACTTTCTCTTTCTGTATATTCATATCCTAATATTTTTATACAATCAAAAACTTCTAATGATTTTATTGCTTCATATACATATAGATATAAATCTTTATCTAATTCCCTATTTATTAATGGCAAATTTAACTCATCATTAAAATCACGACAATAGTCTGATAGCATTTTATACATTCATATTTCCCTCCTAATAATATAATGAACTAGTATGATGTGTTATATTTTCTTCACTATTATCTACCATCATACTATCTTCCAGTCTCGAATCATTCTTAACCATTAGTTTATATTCTGGTAATGAATCCAAACATATCATACCATTAACATTTTCAAAATATAATAAATCATATAATTTAAAACTATAATCTTTATCTTTGATATGTTTACTTATTTCATAAAATACTTCTTCTATAAAAATACTTATAAAGGAATCAATAATTTTATTATGATGTAATATTATATTTGTTATTGAATATAATGCTTGTGCAGATAAATATAATATATCTTCCCAAGTATTTTTATCTTCTTTAGTTATTATTCTACCTTTAAATTTATTTAAAGGAGATTGGTTTTTATTGTATTTATTATAATCAATTCCTAATATTTCACATCCTCTTTTACCTAATCTAAAATCGGGTAAAATATTAACTGCTTTTTCAGTTTCATCAAAGTTTAGTTCAACTAAACCCAATATTAGTATATCGTCTATATTAACGTATGCACTCATATCATCTTCATCTTTTCTAAAACTATTTAAATTTGATATGATTGTTTTAAGAACAATTGAACCTAATGTTGGAATTATCTGTCTTTTTATAATACAAACACCGTATTCGTGAGATAATCTCACGAATACTCTATTTGATATATTATTTAAAGCATCTAATTCCTGAACAGAACTTAGATATTTAAATGACATTATTTTTCCCTCCCTATAGATTTTATAAATTCATCAACATATTTAATATCTTCTGTATTTATAAAATACTCAACTGCTTTTAAGGAACATATAAATATTGTACCATATAATTCTTGTGGTATAACAATATTATTTTCTTCCAATTTATCAAAATATGATTTTTTATTTTCTTTAAACTGTTTTTGTACATTATCTATGTCTAAATAAATAATAGTACATAAATAATTTTGATTGTCATTTATTCTAAATTCTTGAATGTCTTTATCTACATATACTTCTAAGTTATTTATTCTATAAACAATATCTTCATCTTTTGGTGTTAAGATAATATCATCTATAAATATATTCAATGCTTTTATAACTGGATTTATGTCGTTTATTAAAATTTTTAATTCATCAAATACAACAGATGTTAAATAATATTTATATCTTTCTTCCAAACTATTCATAATATCCTCCTTAATTAATCTACTTTTATTTCATTAAGTCTATCCTCAAATAATTTATTTATTATTTCTTGTTGACATTCTGTTATTTCTATACTACTAAAATTACAATCATCATCTAAAACAATTACAAATTGATCTAGTATAGTTATAGTATCATCTTCAACTTGTTTTCTTTGTATTAGATTCATCATTTCATCTATAAATACTTCTGCAACTTTAAATATTATAGAATATTTATTAAAGTGAAAATTGTGTTCTTTTTCTAAATATTCTGCTGCTTGTATAGATATTTCATCTATTGTCTTTTCATCAACATCAACCATTTCATCAGATTCTTCTTCTGATAAAGGAATATCTAATTTTCTTTTAGACATTCTACCTAATTCTATTGTAGTTGATAATACATGTTGTTCATCTACGATATGAACGATATTTAATAAATCAAATAAATTCAATTCTATTTTTTGTTTTTTTGGTTCCTTTATTAACTCTATTGATTTGTAATATGAAGCGTCTAAGAAACAATTCACAAAAGCTGTTATTAATTGTTCATGAGATATTCTTATTTGATATTTAGTTTTTAATGTTTCCATAGTTCTTTCTGTTATTATTGACATTTCTTTTAAACTTCCTAAAACTTCTAATGGTTTAAACATATTATATTACCTCCTAATTATTTAAAATCAACATAAACTGTATAGTTTACATATTTTACATCTTTAACTTCTATGTTATTTTGTTTAAAATAATTGCATATTGCACATTGTAACCATCTCAATGCACTTTCCATTTCCAATGATATCATATTGTGCACAATTACTGTAAGTAAATAGTCACACCAATATTGAGCAAGACCATCTATCATACACTCCTCTGGATCTTCTCCATATAACAATCCAGCATTACAGTCGTTTCTAAAATCTTCTTTAACATATTCGGCTTCTGGATCATTATATAATTCATATACTTTTTTATTCCTCATATCAATATAATACATAACATCACCCTCTTTCAATATTATAATATATAATTGATTACTTTATCTTTTACGATGAAATAAAATCATCTATAGGTTTGTTACAATTAGACCTATAGATGATTTATTATATGTTATTTATCTTGTTTTTCAAATTTATGGACTTTGAAATCGTATTTTATAGTAACACCTTTTATTTCCATAAATCCTGTTCTATTACCTTTTTTGTCTTTATAATATTTGAATAAAGGAACATCTTTTGTTCTTTTTTTCATATTTTTTATTACATTAGGATTATTTTGATATGTTAGTACTGCTGCATAATCTTTTATATTTTCAGGTATAAATGAGTTTAAAGGTTTAGCTTCAAATTCTATTTCTTCCTTTTCGTCTATACCTAGCACTTTTCTTAATAAATCAACTTCTGCTTTAGTTATATCTACTTTACCTAACATTAAAATTTTTTTCATTTTCAATTTCCTCCATTTAATTAAATTTTATTTTACTTTATTGTTATCATGTATATAATTTTTTATGTAAAATTTAGAATATATATAAGACTAACTCAATTGAGTTAGTCTTTTAAAATAACACCCTCTCGTAAGAGTTTTCAATCTATCTTTTATAAAAATATTAATATTTCCGTAGATAAAATTTAGAAATATATTATAAAAGCAATTTAACATTAATTATATTATTATATTAATAATCAAAAACTCTACGAAATTATAAATTTAACAATATAATTTTTTTCAATGTTATTAGATTGAGTGTTTTCAATAACTTTTATTTTTTAAGATACCGAAAGCCCTATCTGTTGCTGAAATCGGCAGATTATAATTTATTAAAATAAGACAACTTTCGAATATTGATTATTCATTCCATTCCAATTACCCATAATAATCGTTCCTTCCTTAAACGTACTGAAGACGATATATAAATACATCGACCGTTCCTCTTTAAGTGTACTGAACTACTAAGATAGTAATTAGTCAAAAAATTTCAAAAAAATAAACGAACAGTATTATATTTTATAAACACGCAATGCCGACCAGAAAAAAGAAAACATTGCATAACACTTTCGCGAATCTTTCTTCAAAAAGAGTTCAACCCTCCTGCTTTCTCGAGCATGATTGATGCTTACTAATCCGCTATTCAGTTATGGAATCTTTTGAATAACGTCGTTCTGGTTACAATCATGTGATTCCCTCTCGAATACTCACAAGACAGGGTTTGAACTTTTAAATTTAAATATTTTTATTTATTATATTGTTATTAATTATAATTTTTTATATGCATCATCTAATGTTATTATTTCAACACCTTTCTTTTCAGCATCTTTTGTTTTACTAGATATTGCATCTAAAGATGGTACTATCAAATACTTAGTATCTTTAGTAACACTATTTGATATTTCATAACCTTTGTTTTCTAAAACTTGTTCAAAATCTTCATCTCTTATCTTAGAAAAACAAACTTTTCCTTTTTCAGATTTTTTATATGGTTTTACATTTAAAGTATCTAATAAAAATTCGATAGTATTCATTTTACTAACTATACCTCGTTGTATTTTTATACATGTTTTTGAACCGAATCCTTTTGTTGTTATTAAATCAGTAACCAATAAACCTTCTTTACATTCATATAATAATTTCTCCAAAGACATTTCTGATAAAACTTTTTTGAATATTCTTTCACCTATATTAGGTATACCCAATGAACCAAGAAGTTCATAATCATAGCATTCGTTTTTATCTTCTATTCCTTTGATAATATTCATATATGATTTTATACCAAATCCAGGTATTCTAATTATTTCTTCTTTATGGTCTTTTAGAGTATATAATGATTCAATATTAACCAATATTTTTTCATCAAATAATGTTGTTACTTTTCCTATTGATATACCCTCTATTCTCATTCGTGTTATATAATTTACAATATTACCGATTATTCTAGATGAACAATTTTCATTAACACATTTTAATACAGGGTCTTCTTTCAATCTACAACCACAATACTTACAATGTGTTGGAGTTACAAATTTATAACCACTATTATTTTTACTACAACTGGCATCTACATCTAAATATGGAATTATTTCATATTTTATTATAACTTCATCGCCTCTATGCAAATCTAAAGATTCAAATCTATCTATAGAACCTAAAGATGCAGAAGTTATAGAATTACCATTCATTATTATAGACTTAAATTTTGCTACTGGAGTTATATTTCCTCCAAGACCTATTGTAAATTCAACGTCTAATAACGTTGTTCTTTTTTGTTGAGCAGGGAACTTATAAGCTACTTCAAATCTATTTATTGCCCCTATTCTTCCTAATCTATATTGTATTGAAGGATTATCTAAATATATAACAACTCCATCAGTAACTAAACCATTTTTTCTAATATGCTCATTTATAAGATTTATTTTATATTCAACTTCTTTAAGATTATATATATTATCACAGTATTCATCATATTCACTTTTTATTATTATAATATTATTGTCATCTTCATATTGTTGTCTTAAAGGCATAACAGTTAAATACACACCTAACTCGGGTCTTAAATCTTTTTCATTTAATATACTAGATACAGCAGATCTCGCATTATTATATTTCTTTTGTTCTTCACAAAACAAATTAAATTGATCTCTTGTCATTACTGTTTCTGTTTTTATTCCAAAAGGTTTATTTTTATTAGCAAATTCTTTAAAATTAATTCTATCTTTAAATAATGAAGTTACTTCAACTGCAACATTTTTATCTGTATCTCCTCTTAATAATGAATGAATTATATTACCTTCAGAATCACATTCATGAACAACAGAAAGACCATCGTGTTTTGGTTGCAATACTATAGAAGGATATGGTATTCTTTCTCCTAATATATTTTCTGTAGTATCTAACCAATTTTCTAAACTATTTCTATTATCTTTAGAAATTATTTTACCTTTATCGTCTATTATATTACGTTCATATTTTGTCATATAATGAATCTTATTAATAGTCCCACGTAACATAGGATATTTGTGTTGTCTTAATTTTTTACCTTGTATATTTATACTTCCAACATATTCACCTAGTCCTTTATCTAACATAAGTTGATATAACTTATCAAAACTTTCATCTGATATTGGTGATTCGAAAGAAGTGTTGTTGTATATAAATTGTGTTATTTCTATTATCTTCTTTATTGTTACTAAATCCATATCATCTAAATCTTTAGTAACCAAAAGATATTTTACAATCTCTTCAAAGTTTATTGCTTTAAGTGTCTCTACTAATTCTTCTAATTCATCATCGTTCATTTTTTCTAAATTATCACCTAAATCTAATAATTGGTGATATATATTTAATTTATCCATTAATCTTCCTCGCTTTCATATATTAATAATGCTTGACTTATCAATAAATCCATATCTAATGGATTTAATTCATTAGAAATAAAATCAACTTTATTTGTAATGTCTTCTAAACCATTTTCATCATCAAGCATAACTCGTAAACGTTCTTCAACAAAATGATTTAGAGAACCTTGTTCTTTAAATCTTATATTATTTTCATTTAATATTTCATTAACTTTAGTAAAATCATCATCTTGTATAGATATATATTTCATAAATCTCTCCTTAATAAATTGTATTTATAAGCCTAGAAATTAATCTAGGCTTATATGTTTACTCTTGCATACTTTCTAATATTTCTTCTCTTATTTTGCATAATTTTTCTTGATATTCTTCTTCAGTTCCTGCAAAAAGCTCGTCTTTCACCATTTCCTCCAATCTAGTTTCAACGACTCTATGAAGATATTCGACATCTGTTGCCATAAATTTTTCTCCATTAAATTCTCTTTGTCTTTCAACACCATCATCTAATTCAGGATATAATAACTCAACTTGTTCTTTGTATTCCTCAAGCTTAAGACCCATTGGTCTTAAATAAGCATCAAACTTTTCAGTATTTCTATTTATTATATCATTATCCATTCTTAGATGTTCAACTTCTCCATCTTGTAATAATCTAGTTGGCAAATCTCTAGTTCCTTCAATAGAACTTCTATAACTCATATTCATTTTAGCAACTTCTAATGGTTGCATCCCTATTAATAAATTCAATAATTCATCAACTCCCCATCTACACGGAGTCTTAGGATATAATATTTTATTTTCTTTTGCTTGTGCATCCTTTATAGGAATTCCTATTAATGAAACTCCTCCAACACTTCTTGAAGAGAATCCTTTTGCTGCTGTTTGTTTAAGTCGTATTATATACATTTCTCCTATATAATCTTTTTTCATTATTGGTCTATATCTACCATTCATTTTCTTATATAATTGATATGGAGTTAACCAATCACCATGTTTAGCATATATTTCTTTAAGTGTAACAAATAATGGCTTCTTATGCCAGAATGGAGGTATATCAACATATATTCCTCTTTTATAAATATCTTCTATAAAATCTTCTTTTTGCTCTTCTGTGTATTTATCATACATAGATTTCATTTTATTGGCTTGGTTATCATTGAAATATCCTACCATCATAAACACAAAATTAGCTTTTTGATCATTTGTTTCTAATGTTTTTATTCTATCTATAGTTCTATTCATTATGAATGTTATAGATTTTTCAAATAACTGGAATGTGTTCATTCTGTTAATTACACCAAGTCTATTAAATTCTATATCAATAACATCTCCATTTTCTGTAATAGGCATATCCTCATCTTCATAAACATCAGAGATTACACCCTTATTTCCATAAAGACCTGTAACTTTACTTCCTTTCTTTAATGGAGTTTCTCTAGCTACAACAAACTCTAATATTACATTTGAGAATGGTTTCTTTGTTTGAACTTCACACCATTTAACATCTTTATTCAATATCTCTTTAGCTTTTTTGTACATTCTGTTTAATTCTATAGTGTGAGGTAAGTTATTTAAAACAATATCTTTTAAATAATCGTATATTTCTTGATAGTATCTAAGTTCATTCTCATAATAATAATTAAGTTGTTCATGATATTCATTTTCTTGCATTTCTTCCAATGATTTATTTGAATATACATTTATATCAACAATTCTTCCTCCTGAAGAACCTTCAACACATAGTGTATCATTTGAGAAGTTTATTTTTCTCAGATTAGATTCTTTAAAATCGAAAAATATTTGGTCATTATCTATTCTACGTGTAGAACATATGATTTTATTGTTTATTTTTTCTCCTATATCAGGAAAAGTTTTATAATTATTTACATCGCCATATAGATTTAACAATATGTCATTATCATTTATAGATACTCTTATAGTTTCAACCTCTGTAGTTTTTGTTCTCTTTTGAAATGATTTTGATATTATTATAGCATCTTCAGTTGTTTTAATGTTTGACGTATATGCGAATGTTGCATTAACTCCTATTCTATAATTATTATATTCATCATATGATGTTGATTTATATAAAACATCTCCTTTATCAACAATATCATCAACCTCAAGTTTATCTAATGATTCATTATTATAAACAAATCCAAACTTTTCAGTTAAATCTTCAACTATTTTCTTTTCTATAATGTCATATTCACCAGTGTCTCTATTTTGAACTACTAGAATATATAAATGATCATCATTAAACTTACGTATTTTTTTCTTGACAATTAAATTGTATCTTGCTTTTTGTAATCCAGTAGAATGTTCTCCTACCATATTATAAAACTCAGTAAATACTTTAGGAAATTCTGGATTATTCATATTTGTTCTTTGTTTTAAATGTCCTGTTGTCATTAATGTTCTAGAACTACTAGTATAAATTGGATGTGTTAATAATGTCATTCCCAATATAGCATTATCTCCTTTATACTTTTCTTCTGCTTTTTCTAATACTTCTTTTAATTCTGCTGTACTCGAATTAAATCTAACATCTTTTATTTCTTCTTTCT
>ERZ1034842.299-NODE-299-length-22801-cov-5.288842_pt1 | contig 22801 bp, 29 predicted proteins | sample MGYA00520634_ERZ1034842 | MGnify/ENA primary metagenome ERZ1034842 (study PRJEB33766, sample SAMN09781734) | gut metagenome | biome: gut microbiome | host: Homo sapiens | place: Madagascar | study: EMG produced TPA metagenomics assembly of the PRJNA485056 data set... | reverse complement strand
CTTTCATCTTTAAACTATGGTTATTATACCATACCTCACCATATATGTCAAGCATAAAAATAAGGGGTACTTTTGTACCCCTAAATTACCATCTTGATGTATAACCTCTTGTATCTAAGTGAATCCAATCACCATAATATCCAATACCTAGCTTATCTTTTAAGCCCCAAGCATCCGCGGCTACCAACACTGTATCTGCTAATGCTGTGTCTGTATCGTCTTGCCCTGCTATATGTATATCAGCGGCACAGCCTTGTATATGCAGACTTCCTTCTGCACCACCAACTAGGGCGTTAACATACTTTGTACGATAACCGCTTTTATATCCTGCATTTGTAGTATTAACTACCCAATTTGGATTCCAGTCCCTCAACATATCTAATATCTTAAAGAGATTTGCAGTTCTCTCATCATCTGTACAAAGTCTGCCACCTTCTGTCCAAGCAAATGGATTTTCACTGCGTTGTAAGCAGTCCCATTCATTTACTGTCCAATGTTTACTTTTATACATCACGTTTCACTTCCTTGCCTAAACAGCCTTCTGGTGTATTATAACGAGAATTGATATATTTATTACCAAGCTGTGCAATTATCGCACCACCAGTAGCTAAGGAAAATTCTAAATAATTACCCCAAAAATGCCCTGTTAATGCAAGAATACAAGAAAGCACTAAAAATGTTATATAACCAAGTGTTATTAATATCCTCGTTAAACTGAGGACTCCACCCTCTTTAAAAACTTCTAGCCAACTTTTCATAAAATGCACTCCTTACTTTGAAAAGAAATTATGAATTAAACTTATAACTAAAGATATTACAGCAGTAAGAATAGACACTCCTTTGTATAGAGTGCCTATCTTATCTTCCAATAATTTTGAAAAATCCAACTGTCTATCTCTATTAAGTTTACGTTCTTGGTCTAAGGACTCCCCTAAACCTTTCAAAGAGGCTTCAAGAAAGGCGATATTTTTGCCTTGCAGTTCGAGCTTTTCCCTAACTACGTCTATCTCTTTCATATCCCTTTCTTGACTATGCTTAATCTCAGCACAGTTGCTAGTGGACTCTAATAAAGCTTCTAGTAACTTATCCTCTTTATCCATTCAATCACCCTTCTATGCAATTTTTACAGCAGTGAAAGAAGTGCTTGTTACTGTTCCTGCAGCAGTTAACTGTACTTGTAGTGAAGCTACATTGTTAATAGCTTTGCAGGAAGGTAGAACCGTAATCAAAGTGGTAAAACTTGCAGGGAATGTAGTAGCTGCTGCACCTGTTGCAGTTGCATTAGCACCAGGGACTGCTACACCATTTTTAATCAGTTGCAGTGAAATTTCCCCAGCAGCAGTAGGTGTAACATTCGCATTAACAGTAACTAAATAAGTTCCTGCTTTACGTAAAGTAATTGTATTACTGCCCGCTGTAAACAAGATGCCTTGGTTGCAACAATTATTGCAGCCACTTACAGCTTTTGTGTCATATACTAAATACCCATCAGCTACCACTGTCTGAGCGACAGAGTTAATAGCATTTAAGTAAGCCATTCCTTATCCCTCCTTTAAATAAAGGGGTGAACTAACACCCCAAGTTATTTAAACACAACCGCAAACATTATTTGTTGCACTCTGATATGGAGAGCAAGTTATAAATGCAGGTTGCGGGAAAGGTCTAAGTGCGCCAATTAAGGTCGCATTTTGCGCTTGTTGACTTAACTGGAAATTAGCAGTCTGCAATTCTCTATCTCTGTCAGCAAGTTTATCACGCAGTTCTTGAACGGTATTAGCTACCATTACTGCACGTGTCTTTTCACCATCCGCATTAATTGCGTTCACAATTTCACAAGTATTCTTATAGTTTTCAGCTCTTACAGAATCAATGTTTCTATTAGTTTCACAGCCTACATTTGCGATGCCTTTCTGAGTTTCACAGCAGCATTGCTGTGCAGCAAAGCGGTTTTCTGCAATTTGATTACCTAATTGATAACCATTAGACATTAAATCACGCTGTACTCCATTAAAACCGTTTAACATAGTTGTGTTCTGTGCATAAAAGCCGTCACATAAACCATCTTGAATACCTGCTATACCTCTTTGAATAGATTGGTTATCAAAACCAGATTGCAAGTCGCTTCTGGTTAAGGCTTCGTTTAAACCCCTGTTATTTCCGAAACCATTTCCCCAACCGCCCATTAAGGCAAAAATAACAATAATCCACATGAACCACATACCACAACCATTACCCCAATCGTTGTCATATCCATGATTCATATTCATTACAGGAACAACACCAGTACCTTCCATAGTAAGTACCTCCTATATTGATTTATTTTTCAGCCTAATCTTCTAGCCCGCGCGTCTGCTAAAATCTTAGGTTAAATTGTGAAAGAAAATTATTTAAATCATTATCGCTCATACCTTTTGTATGCGCAATATTTTTAACTATTTGCTGCAACTGTTCGGGACTTTTCCCCTGTCCCATTTGCATGGCTTGGTTAAATAGGGGATTGCCACCAAACATTTGTTGCATTAACTGCATGGGATTTTGTGCCCCCTGTACCATTCCCATTAACTGCATCGGATTCATCATTTAGTAGCTCCCCCTTCCAACCTATTCAAGCTATCCTTTAATTCTGCAACTTCACTTAGCAACACCTCTAAGTCGTCTTTAGTTGCAAAATTTGCAGGGCTTATTTCCCTTGGTTCATCCTTACTTAAAATAAATACTTTATAATCAACTTTACCCTCATTTGTAAACTGTTTTGTATAAATTCTGTCCTGCTGTGTATCTACAAAAACATTAAGGCTTCCATCATAATCTACAGCGGCAGATTTAACTTCATCAAAACTTGCTACAAATGCGGTTTTTGGCATTTGAGGTTTATTTGGGGGCATTACTTGTTGTCCCTGCTGAAAACCTTGCTGCCCAGATTGATTCATATTAAAATATGGGTAATTCATATAACCTTGCCCAAAGTAATTATTATTAGGATACATTTCACACCCCTCCCCAACTTATGCTTTAATTATAGCATATATTTTAAAAGGTGAATAACTAACATTTAACAATCTGATAATACAATATTAACTAATTTTTTAATATCGTCTGGTAATATTTCAAAATCTCGTTGCATCGTAGAAAGCATTTCATGTCTTGCAAAACTAAGGTAATTATTAAGAGAGTCAAAGGACATTCCTACATCCTCTGCTATATCATAAATACTTTGTTCTTCAATGTACCTCAAATACAGTACCCTTTCAACACGCTTGTGTAAACCAAGTGCAGGTATTAAAGGTTTAAGTATATTCTTTGACATTTTATTTAATCTATTTGCAAAATTTCTTCCATCCATCAATTCACCCTCTTAATATTACACATTTAATATTATAGCATTTAGTTCTTCCTCTGACTGTGCATTTTCCACAGCTTCTCTCGCTTTACGGTAAGCAGTATGCAAGGCGTTACTGCGCACCGCAACAGCAGCGACTACCATACGCAAGTCATTAGCTGTCACTTTAACATCTTGATTATCTGCCGTAGTCCAGTCAATGGACGCATCTTCTCCTTGCAAAGACAAGGCTATAATCGCCGCGTTAATCCTATCTCTCGCTTTCTCATCGTAGTCATAGAGATTACCCTTGTATTCAATAGGCTCAACCTCTTTGCTATCACGCTGACGCTTTAATTCCATGATTTTACGTTCACGCAAGATTTCAATAGGTTCTTCGGCGTGGATAACTACTACACCTAATTCCTGTAAGGTATCATCACTGATTGACAGAGGAATAAAGATTCCGTCTTTGCCTAGTGCTTCTGAAAGGTCATACAAATTACCATAGCTATTAGCCTTATACGTATATGCATTCATCAAAATCACCTCTTAATTAAATACTATTTCAACTTTAAATTTCTTGCCCACATTTTTACCATGAAACATAGTAGCAACTTCGGAAGGTAACTTATTTGTATATTCATAAAAGCCAGGAACATAGCTCTGATACTGAATATTCGGAAACTCAATAGTCACACTCGTATTTGTTTCCGTTGACGTTATTTTAACAGTGACATTGTATTTACCCCCAGTGACACCCTCAATATTAAATGCGAAATCAATCCAACCTCCATAATAGCTTAACATAACAAGAGTAACAGCTTTTCCTTCGTGTTCCACATTACCTTCGACTTCACCATAAGAAGCATTGTAGCGACTGTATCCATACTGCAAACTTTGTTGCCCCATAGTCATAATAAGAACATTATCGCCTGTAGCCCCACCGCCACTAGATGAAGTTCTTTTACCCATCATTAATCTATTAAGACCCATGCTACCACCTCTATGATAACTTAGATGCTTGTACGATGCTAGTTAAAGTACCACCGCCATCTTTGCTCATCCAAATGTTAAGGAGCAATCCTGCACTTGTAATAGCTATGTCACTTGCACTACCAACATATTTTAATTTCCCTGCATTACTTATAGTCAAACTGTAATCTGCATTTGCAGCAAAATACGCAGTAAATACGGATGATTGACTAGCACTTAATGCCTTAGCCAAAGTAGCAAGGTTAAGTGTAAATGCACCTGTTACAGCATAAACCATTGTAGAGGTTACAGGTGTATCGGATGTGCTATTGACAACATAAGTAGTGTACTTCTCTCGGTTAAGCATAAGGTCATGGAAATTCTGCTGTGCAGTCCAAGTATTAGATTCCGACGTGCTAACGCCACCACCACTAACAGCAACAGTTACGTTACCACTAGCGTCGGGTTTTGTACCATTAACACTCTTAACAACACCGCTAACATCAGTTTTCTTAGCGTAAGTTTCAGTAATAACATTACCTGCACCATCGCTAGTAGCTTTGGCTGCTGTGCCTGTATAATTAGTAGCATCAATAGATGCAATCGGCGGTTCTACAGTATTTTGATACCACTTTATAGCACTGTCTGAATCTCTATAAGCAATAAGGCTCATACCTTTTTGAAAAAAATTATCCTTCAAAAATGTATTAATTTTATCAAGTCCTGCCTTCTTATCAAGTGCAGCTTTAATTACTTTATTCTGCACAGGATTAGTGCTGGTTGCAGACAGCTCTGCGTCCACAGTAATATTAGAACCACCACCGCTGACAGTAATATTGACATTACCATTTTCATCCGGGGTTACATTGTTCACAGACTTAATGTAAGTCGAAGATATTACATTACCTTTAGCATCCTGTGTAGCTTTAGTAGCAGCATAGGCTGTTTCTGTTTTACCTAACTTACCTCCTAAAGCAGAGTAAACAGTTTTGTTAGCAATAGGATTTGTAGATGTAGCAGACAACGTAGTATCTACAGTGACATTTGAGCCACCACTAACGCTAATATTGACATTACCATTACTATCTGGCTTAACATTATTTACACTTTTAACCATACCGCTTATATCGGCTTTCTTTGCATAGGTGGTATTAATTATATTACCATCACTGTCCTGTGTTGCACGTAATGCAGTACCTGTATAATTGCTTGCAGTGAGTGAACCTAGTGTCTGTGAACCTATGCGCCACATGATTGAAGCTGTTGGACTTCTTAAAGCAAAACCATTAAAAATGTCCTCAGTTCCAACTTTATTCAGCAACGCATTATAGATAGCCTTGTTTTGAACAGGATTGGTGCTTGTACTTGATATTTCTGCATCAACAGTAATATTAGAGCCGCCTCCACTGCCACCCCCACTAACAACAATATTGACATTGCCGTTCTCATCTGCAGCAACATTATTTATGGAACGTACTATATTTTTATTGTTCCATTTAAGTAGTCCAGAGGGGCTACCTTTAAGAGTTGCAGACTGTGCTGAATCCACTGCCATTAATGAAAAATGTCCCTCAGTTCCTGTAAGCGCACTTCCGCAGAGTTGAAGGGATGCACCACTACCAACATTAATACCCCCCATTAAGCGCAAGGATGAGTTATTAACATTTCTTTTCATAATATTTTCTGTACTCACACTGTTTTGGGCAGTTTTACTCATACCATCTGTTATTCCATACCCTGCTAAAGTAGTAGCTACATAGGACATTTGCTGCCAATTAGACCACACGCCTTGTCCACCCTCAGCATAATAACTTCTTCTCCAACAGTTATTGTAATCTTGGTTAGAGCCTCTGTTAAATTCGCGCACTTCTTGGTAAAATATATCCTCTTTACCCCATACCATTAAACCAAAAGCATAGTTAGTAGGGCAGTTTAAAATAGTTTCAGCCTGGGAATTAGAATTACAATAGTAAAGCCCTTCATCCTTAAAACTGTTTAAGTCTGCTGCTCCTGTTATCTTCAAAGAGTTATTAAATTTTGTATCCAATTTCTCTAGTGTTGCTGCATTATCGTCATTCAAAAACTGAGGGACTTGTTCAGCAATTTCTTCATCACCTGTCCAGTTATGAAAATTTGTCATTTATATCCCACCTTCTATTCTCCAAAACTCATCAGCACATTCCTGCACCGCATTAAAAAACTCCCTTATATAATCGCACTGTACAAATTCTTCTTTGCCTTCTTTTTTATAAGCTATCGGGCAAATTGACCTGCATAAAGAGAGGCACTCACATTCTGCACAATTTCTTGGCAATAACTTTAGCCACTCCATTTCATGTGCTTTTAATATGTCTGAATAAGCATCTTTAATATTTGCAACAACTTTATTATCATTATGGCATCTTATTATATTACCTGCAAAATCTATGGATAAAGAGATACGTCCAGGTGCGCAAGGAGGGAAAGGGGAAAGCATAAATTCTTTAGTAGAAAAGTATTTCCCTCTTCTAAGTTTAGTTTCAAACCACCTATGCACATTTGAATCTCTTGTTTCTTTATAATATTCAAATAAATCTTTTACTGCTTTTCTTACTTCACCTTTCCCAAAAGCATATAAGTCTTTTGGTATATCCCATAATACATTTATAAAGCCTAGAGTTACCTCAGTATTGGGGAATTTTGACTCCAAGTATTTAAAAGCAGTTACCATATCACAATTTAAGGCATTGTATACCCCATTTACCGTTCTTTTTTCTGCCAACAAGAAAGCTTCTATATTTTTCTCTAGCGGCATGGCGTTTCTTGCAGCTAAAGGATTAGGTGCATCATAACTCATAATTACCCATATATTATGCTTGTTACAAAAATCTACAATGGAGTTTGAAAGTAATAGACCATTAGTGAAAATGCGGTAAGAAGTATTGCACATACCCATTTTTTCAAACTTTTCTATAAGTTTCTCTATTGTAGTCCAATAAAGTAAAGGTTCACCACCCCAAAAATATAACCTTCCACCGCCATTTTTATCCCAATTTACTATAAAATCTAGCACATCCTTACTTAATTCAGTAGTAGGATACGCGACATTACATTTAATAGGAGTTTGTGTACAGTGTCTACAAGACATATTACAAGCACTGCCTAACATTAAGTAGATTGCCTTTACACTTGTAGGAAATATTGTTGTAGATGTAGGAATACCTACAAAATTCGGAATAATAACCCCATTCTTATAGGTATCCCCAACCCTACATGAGAACCCATCTATATTAACATACTCTCCGTCACCTAAAATATACTTTAAATTCTCCAAAGACTCACTGGTAAGAAAGATACTATCTACATTATTATTTACTATTTTTGCTACTTTTAATACCATATACTTACTGCCCCTGCACTTCCTGCTTGATTTCCTGCAACTCCATCACCTGCTCCACCTTTACCTACTGTAATATTAAGTATTTCCCCAGGTTTTACACTTACTGTAATTACTTCTATTCCACCGCCACCACCAGATTGTACCTCATAAACGTCATAGTTACCGTGATTGGTTGAAAAGCCACCGCCTGTACCATAAACACCATCTGTAATAGTAGGAGTTAAAGCATATCCTGCACCACCTCCTGCACTAGAAGCATCCCTACCCTTGGGATAACCGCCTTTGCCAAATTGTCTAATAACCTGTATTGCCATTAGCCGCCTTCACCTCCACTGCCTTCGCCTTGGCTAGGAGGCGTGTACTCGTACTGTTCATAATATCCACCTGTACCTCCACCAGCTTCACAAAGGACTTCTGTTCTCCCGTTCCGTATAACCGTAACTTGGCTTGTTTCACCTGTACCACCTTGTATAGGATTCATGCACCTTCACCTCCGCTTCCTTCACCGCTGCTACTTTCGTAGTCATATCCATACACAGCACTTCCACCACCGCCGCCAATAGTAACCAATGTAACTTTCGTCACACCATCGGGTACTTTAAAAGAATGGCTACCAGGGGTTGTATACATAACAAACTTCTTCCCCTCTAAATCCAAAGCATAGGATAAACTTACTGCAAAGTCTTTTACATATGCAGCAGCATGTTTATTACCATCTTCGTACATTTCTATATATAAATCAAGTTTATTCTGCCCCGCGTCTAAGTATACAAACTCACCGCTACCTAAAGACATATACTTTGCCTCTTGTGCCATACCTGCTTCATCTGAGGTAGGCGTACTATAAGGATAAAATTCAGAAGTTGCTAATGAAAGCAATCCTGTATCTGTTAGAACTTTATCACCAGAGCGTGTCTGAAATCTGTAAGAAGAGTTCCGCCTATAGTTGTGATAAGCATTGTAACTGCCTATCCAATAAATAGAGAATGTTGGTCTATACCACCCTGCCTGTGGGACTGTTACTGTACAAGTTAAAATCTTTGATAAATCGTATCTATTAGAACTACCACCAATATAGTTATACCATGTACCAGCATCTATAAAATTTTCACTTGTTGTAAAAGCTTTTGAAAGGATATAATATTTTGTCCCGCCCTGCTCTGTCCCCGCATTTATTGAGAGGCTTGTTGCAACAGGTGAAATATTCACATAACCTATTTTATTATTAAATAGTGCTATTGCAATATACTTTTTATTGTAAAAATCATTGTAACTAGCAAAAATTGGCACTTTATGTATTGCGCCACCTATATTAAAATTTAATTAACTAAGTACCTCTGCCATTTAACCCACCCAAATCTTTGCACCATTAGGAAACACCAACTGCCCATTTGTATCAAAACGTGCTATGGAAGTAGGGATAATTGAAACAGGTAATTGAGCCTTGTCATTTAACAAGGGTATTTGTTCCCTATTATATCCCACATTTAATACTGACATAGGTATCTTACCATTGGTATTCACCACCACAACCTGTCCTGCATTAACTCCTGTATCAATAAGACTTGTTGCTATCTTATTATTATTTCCTACCATTACCAGTTGTCCATTTTGTGTGCCTGTATACATAAGACTCAACTTAATCTTATTCGTGGCAGTATCTATTATATCATCCACCCTACTAAGGGGAATACGGAGTGTGTCTACGTACTCCTTATTAACGAGTGTCATTGTTAGGTCTGCCACCCTTACCCATAACTTATATCCTACATCTGATAAGATATAAAGACTCATTGTATCTGTTCTAAAACAAGGCTGTCCCAAAACTAAATTATCTTGGGGAAAAACTGTTCCACTATGCTGCGACTGTACACTTTCAAAATTTTTATTTATAGGGTCTAAAGAGTTTGCAAGTGTTTCAGTTTCCTTTATTCTTCTTAATTCCTGCATTATCTCACCTCAATATCCGCGAGCTGCATAAGTTAGTGTTCCCTCAACATACCCGCCATCTTCATTTTTCATTACTACTGTAAACCCTTTTGTAGTAACATTATAGGCTAATACTAGCGGTGTAGCACCTGTACCACTATACGACTTAATAGTAACATTCAATTCGGGTATAATGTGGAAATTCCTATCACTATTAAACTGCATTTCATAAGGTTGATTGGTAGGTGTAAGTGATACTGTACCTGTGTCTAAAACGTCTGGTACATCTACTTTATGAGTGTACACCCTTACATTAGGTCTATCTGCATCAAGACTAGCGTGCATTACATACTTGCATAATGCTTTTTGATATATGTAATCACCTGTAATCATTTTCTTCCACCTACTGTAACCAAAAGGCGTAAATGCCTCATCAAAATTTGTTTCATTTAAAACCTTGTCATAAAAACGTAGGTCACTTAATACTATTTGGGCATTACCTATTTTTAGTACGCCAATTCCAAGTATATCTTTATGGTCTGCAATGTAGGCTGTAACTTTCAAGTCTTTTAAATGTTTCCCTTTAAAATATTTAAAAGAGCTTGTAAGTTCTTTTAACTTTGAGCTACGAAATTCCTTTCTAACTGTAAAACTCATGTCGCTGATTCTTCTTTCAAAATAATTTCAAAAGTCATTTCATAAATATCCCCAGATTCTTTATTAACTGCTGGGTATACAACCCTATCAAATAAAGTACCATCACCTGTAAAGATACCTGCTTCTACCAAAGTGCCTATTGCCTCCCCTGCACCAAAAGATGTCTGGAATACAAGGGAAGTAGTTCCCACTATATGGTTGTAAGTACAAGCCTTTTTAGATTTAAGTGCTCCCAAAGTTGTATCCCCTATAGCAGGGGGAATATTACTAGCTCCCACACCAATTTGACTAATAGGTTTTGGTCTTGTTGTTGAACCTAAACAGTTACTTACAAAGTCGAAACCTACACTTGTAATCAAATTATGTTTCACAAATTTTTGTTTAATATTATTATTCTCGTCGTACAGTACCCCTGTAACAACAACTGCCATTTCTGTACCCATTTAATCGTCCCCTATTTATTACTAAATTCATTATATAAAGCCACTTGCGTATACTGCTTCATGGTAGAAATTTTTTTTCTATTTATAACGTATGAATCATAACTTACATCATACACAACAAATGTAAAATATCCTGCGCCCTGTGAAATCATAAAATGTAGATAATCACCTTTTACAGAAAAATCCTTTAATGCATACTCTCTACCATCTGAAAAAGCACATACAAACATGCCGCTATCTTCTTTTCTATGGCGAAGCCATAAGTAATCCCCCAAATCATTACTTAAAGTAAGAATTGTGTAATTATTCGCATTATCATCAGGCACGTAAAGGTTAAAACTGAGAGAGAATGCATCATCAAGTGGCAAATTTTCCCATTTTGGACGGCAATTTCCATCTAACACAAGCCCTTTTTCAAATCTGCCTGCTCCATATGTAGGCGTTCCAACATTTCCTATAGGCTTTACACCCTTATCTGAAACAAGCGTTCCATTCAATGATATTCTTTCGATTATATCTTCTTTACTTGATTCATTATACACCGCAATTTCTGTCCATGAATTATATACACCCTCTGCGCCTAAAGGAAACCAAGCCCTTCGTTTAGCGTATTCACTCGCCCATGTAAAGTTGGCATCCTTCCACATAATTTCCAATTCTGCGCTTACTGGTCTAACAGCTTTCTCTACCCAGTTTCTTGCACAGTATTCTTGGTCTAATTCCATAGAATATATATACTCACCATACACCTTACCTGTATCTAATTGTAAACCACCTGCGCTTACGTGCATGTTATATTTCTTACCACTCCAACCATCTGCCACCGCATCATACTCCAAAAGCATGTTCCTATTAGGTATGGATGCTATACTTAATTGACAGTATGCAGGATTTGTACTAGGTACGCCATACGCAGTGTATGCTTTCATCCAAAAGGTAGTGCTTGTTGCCTGTGCATATGGATAACTAAAGAAGTGTCCAGAACTTGTTGCTAAAGTATTTCCATATTCCCAGCTCTCACCCTCTTTAATTATATAGTAAGAAGCTCCTTCCACTAAGTTCCAATGAAATTCTATGTTGCGCTCATTCTGTACACAATCAAAACCATTTACATCCGAAGGACATAAAATCTCTAATGGCAGTCTTGCAGGGACGGAATGATTTCCTGCTGTATCAACAGCTATCAAATAAAAAGTATATTCACCAACAGTTGCAGGACAATAATAAGATGTTCCGTATACTTGTGCTATCTTATCTTTTTCTGCTACAGAACCAGAATATAGTAAATAATGGTCTACGTCGTTCTCCCCCACATCCCAGTAAAGTTTAAAGCCACCCTCAACCTCTTCACCGCGAAAATTAGAAGGCATATTAGGAACAGCATTTTTACCTGTAATGTAAATCTCTGGAGAATAAGTATATGCTGAGAATTTACCATACTTACTCATATTTTGAAATCTGAAAATATAAGTTTCGTATATTTCCATATTCTCTATGACAGCCCTATAAGTACCATCATCAAAAGTTCCACCAAAAAGCCATTTATCTGAGTTCTTCTTACGATACGAAACATTAAAACTCTTATTATAAGTCCAATCTGTATAAATTACATCTAACATTATATTACTTACTACTGTTTTATCGGGTAATATATAATAGTCTTGCTCGTTTTCTACATATACTATCTCCGGTGGCGTTTGTTGTGGGTCAGTAAGCTCTGTAACATTTATTACAGGGTCACTCGCACCGCGTTGCTCACTATAAATAGATTCGTTGTATTCTCTACAAGTAAGCTTTATACTTTCATTTTGCTCATCTTCAATTTTTATTATTCTAAATTTTTTCTTTTGAAATTCTGTTACATAGTCTGTAACTTCTATTACATCACCAACAGTTCTATTTAAAGCACGTCTATCTGTTTTAAAAGAAATATATGTTTGACAAGTCAGTGCTTGATTTAAGTAGAACCATGCTAATCTACTTGCTTGGTCAAAAGTTGTTACACCCATTAATTCCAAAGTTTCAACCATTGGCTGTTTTCTTAAATAGCTATCTGGACTTAAAGAAGCTTCTGCGTTTACTTTTACCCACTCATTTTTAGGGTCAATATAAGTAATTCTATAAATATCTGGAACTTCTGATAAAGGACTGAACCATATACTCAAATCGTGTATGTCATTCGGAGTATATGATTGAACTACCTCATCTGCCTTTTCCACAAACAAACTGTATTTGCCTGCTCTATATATAAGTAAAGAACGACAACAGTTTAACATATACTGTATCCACTCTAAACGGCTTCTTTGTTCATCTAAAGCTAAGTTTAATGTATAATTCTTTTCTTTAAAGAATTTAGCTCCATCTATAAAACTTTGAACATCAATTTCATCAAGGCTCATTCCGCATCCATTATAGCGTGTCATAAAATCTAAAACACACCATGCAGGATTATCTGTCCATTCCTCTCGATACTGCGTCAAATCATTTGCGTTTTCGTATATCTTTACAATAGAACCGTCTACTAAACAAGTAACATTAAAACTACTACTTAAATTTTCATTCGCCTTTGCTTGTAAAGCTATATATGCCAAATATTTTAAACCGCCAACTAGCCTTGCTTTATCTTCTTGTGTATCTCCAATTACACGGCTATCTATTTCTTGTACGCCGTCACCATAGTAATAATTATAGCTAACGCCCTCATACTTACTGCTATTTGCATCTAAATCATCAAATTGCAAATCCCTTATGCCCTTAATCTTACCATCCGCAACAGATACTAATTTATAGAGCACTTTTTTATCATTACTTAATCTAGAATAAATCATATTTCCCGCAGTTTTTACAGTACCATATATAATAGGTACTGGGTCTGTGGTGCTCACGTTGGTAGTCAGTGCGCCCTCACCGTATGTATAAGAAACCTTTTTCCTAGACAATTTCTTTTGCTGTCTAAGGCTTACAAACATACTAACAAGGGCGATACCAATACCTATCCAACCTAATGTTGCCGCTGCACTTGACACCTAAATACCCCCTTTATCCTGCCGTGTGAAAAATTTTCAAGTCTTGTAATTTCTGTGTCTATATGTGATGTACAGTGCATTAACCTGCCGTCCCCTAAATACACTGCTAAATGCCACTGATTCATAGGTAGTTTTATAACTAAAACATCCCCATAAACGGCATCTTCTAAATCAATTTCTTTAAAATGACTTTTAAAATGCTTTAGCATATTAGCATCCTCACTTACAGGATACCTATATGCTTTGATGTGCTCAAATTCTGGATGAATTTGATAGAAGGGGGCAAGGCATCCCCAAGCATATCCGTCTTTTTCCTGTACAAAAGGTAATCCGATGTAATCTTTTACATTTTCTCTGGGAATCATCCTGCCCCCCCCCCTTTAGTGTTTAACTAAGTATTCTCTCGGTACGGCAACATACCCACCGAAATTTAGTACATTACCACGCTGTATGCAGTCATTCAATGTTTTACCACATGAATAGTAAACTGTATTTCTTGACTTGCACCTAGCATCCCTATAAATAAACTGACAGTTCGGGTCGTAGGTCATTAAAGGTGCTTCTTGGTCGTAGTCACCTAATACCCTAACAACTTCCATTTCAAAACTTGTGGCTGACATTTTAATTTCATCTAAAATGCCGCTATACATAGGCACTGGCTCATCTGCTGGGTATTCTGGAAACCACTCATAAAGTGTACACCGTTTTCCCAAAAATTCATTACCATGATTCGCTACAATAGCTGCCCATTCTTGCCAATGATTAGAAAGCGTTAAAGAAACACTATCAATAGAGTTATCTGAGTTCTCCTGTCTACTACCTCTCTCAATTTGTGTAGATAAGTAAGTATTTCCACAAATCTCAAAAGATTCTAAACTTTCATCTGCTATAAATCTATATATGTTATCTTTATCATACTCAATGACTACTAATAGGCGCGTTTCAATCTCGCTTTGTGCTAAATATTCAGCAATATCTTGTTTAAAACCTACTGTCATTATGAACCATTCCTTACTTCTATTAAATTTATAGAAACTTCTCTGTACCCCATATAATTCATAGTAAATTGTATAGAGTCACTGTCAAATCTAACATAATACCAATTATCGTCACCGCCATTATCAGTGCCATCTTCCTCGTAGATTCTTGCCCACTTAAATTTAAAAGCCCTATACTTACCTTTCACCTGCTTGAAAAATTCCTCTAACTTCCTGCCGCCCGCAGGAGTCTTTTGGAATTTAAGTGTCCAAGTTCTTCTAGGCTCTGACCACTGCGCCCTACGCTGTTCATTACCTGTCCACTTTTCATCAACAAGTGTATTAAATTCAAGAGTGTAGGAGTATAACTGTAAAGCAGTTATACCCCAAACTTCTAAATTGCCAGCAGCTTTATAATCAGTATTTGTAGTTATATCTAAACCTAACATTATGTAACACCTCTGATTGCTGTTCGCATACTTGTATTCTTCTGAATATCATTTATTAACTTACTCTTAAAGTTCTCATATTGCTTATTAAACAGTTTCATATTGGCTTCTGGGTCAAGTGACTGGAATGTCATATTCAAAGTAACCCCTACTGTTGATGGCAATTCATTTGCCTGTTGCATAGGCGTTGTATTCTCTAGCTGACTATCCTCTGTTCTTACTTCGCCACCATCTGCGTATTTAAAACGTGGAAGTCTACCACTACGAATTGTTCTTCCATCACCAACGCTGTTTAAGCGGTCAAGGAAGTTTGTACCTAAAGCCTTAGCAGAACTTGCTTTTATTACATATTCCCCATTCGACAACCTAGCAGGAATACTATCACTCGTACCTGTACCTGCTCCACTAACAGCACCGCCATCTGCAAATGCCCAAAGCTTGGCTGCCTTACCAATTTGCATAATCATCATCACAGTTTGTAAAACTATTCCGAATTTTCCAAGGCTACCACTTACAGCGGTTACGGCTGCCATTAAAGCAGGCATTGCGCTATTTCCTGTGGATTTAGTAACACTGCTTAAATCATCAGTAGCACCAGTGCTTATCTTAGTAGCCGCTGTATCTTCTGTGATAGCACCTGTTGCAGAAATAACACCCTTATCAAATCTCTCTAGACCCTTAACAGAGCTAGATAAGTCTGGCATTGCTATGCCACTTCCAATAGTTGTGCTTTCAGTGTTATGCTGTCCTACGGCACTTCCTACTACATTTCCTACCACACCGCTGATACCTGTTGCACCACTAACACCAACACTTGTTACACCTGCTTTTGTCAAAATTTCCTGTATAACAGAATTTAAGGATTGGAAGGAAGGTATTAACTGACCATTAAGCTCCTGCTGTAAAGTAAGTCCTGCATCTGTAACATCTTGCTGGAACTTTGTCATATCAACTGTAACTCGTGATTCAACATTTGTTACAACATCTGTATCCAAAGTATTTCTTCCAGAAATACTATCAAAGATATTGCCAAACAACTCATCAAAAGCTGTATCAAACATCTTCTTAGTAAAAGTCTGTAAAAAAGTATTTGCAAAATCTTGTAAAGCGTCTTTCGCTGATTTTTCTCCCCAGTAAATACTTTGAAAAGCATCTGATAAACCACTAACTAAGTTATCCTTAATTAAAGATTCTAATGGATGTACTTCGTCCATCAAATCTTTGATAGCCTGTTTAGCGTCTACAATATTTTGTAGTATTTGACTCTTTCTCTCTTCACTATTTGCCATACTCAGTTGAGCAGTATAATTAGCTATTGCAGTTCTATACTGGTCTATTACAGACTGCATATCTGAATGACTTCTAATCCATAAGTCGCTTTCTTTTTGGAAATCGCTATGAACCCCTGTTGAAAGCTGATAATCAAGATTTGCAGACTGTGCTTGTAATCCTACATTCTGAGCACGTGCAATAGATTCTTGTGCATCACGCTCTAATTTTCGTAAGTATACTATCTGCTCTAATTGCTGTTTAGCAACTTGCATTTTGCTTATCAAGGTACTCCAAGCTTTTATATCACTCGCGCTACCATCTTTTTGCGCTTTTGCTAAACCTTTTTGCGCAGTTTCAAGCTCTGCGTATACCCTTGAAAAATCTGCTGCATACTCTTTGACTAAATTATTTTTAAAAGCTTCTTCTGATACACCAACTATATCTTCATACTTGCCTTTTATATCATCTAATCTATCATACAGTTCTTTATACTTATCTTTTAAATCATTTACATATTCTATGTATTTTGTAATAGCAGATTCTTTAAGCTCACTTATCTTATTTGTAAATGATTCTACATCAGAATCTTGTCCTAAAGATTTTGCAATTTCTCTGCGCTTTTCATAATTCTTAATTTCTGCTTCTATTATATCAGAATCATATTTAAACTTGGTCTGCATATAATCTTGGGTAGAAGTTAAGTCAAATTTATAAGCACTTTCAAGTTGTACCTGCTGTTGCTTAATTGCTTCTTTTTCTGCTTTTAAAGCGGTTTCTAAAACTTTATAAGCATTTTTAGCTTGGTTTCTAGCAGCCTTATCTGCGGAAGCTTTTCCTTTAGTGCCACCACCGCTACCACCACCAGTAGGACTCTTAGGGAATTTAGGCATTAAACCTTCTAACATCTGCCTAATTCGCGCTTCCTGCTCTTGTTTCTCTCTTTCCGCAGCAGCCTTTTTCTCCGCAGCCGCTTTAGCAGCAGCTTCTGCTTTTTTTCTCTCAGCTTCTGGGTTATAAAGATAGTTACGCCAAAGCCCTGCGCCAACACTTTCAAGACTGTCAAACTTTATCTTAGTAGGGTCATCATCTTTTTTGAAATAATTTGCAGCACCTGCAGCTATTAAAGCAGGTGAAAGAATTTTCGCACCTGCACCTAAAGCAGCACCTACACCACCCATTGCAGCTACAAGTTTCAACTTTGCAAACCATTCAACGGCACTTATTATCGCAGGAATTAGAGTATTCGTAAGTGTACTTGCTAGATTTCCTGCCATTACCATTAAAAAACCAAATTGTTCGATGTTGGCTGCTACCTGCTTAGTGGATTCATCGTTTTTATCTGCGGTTAATCCTAGAATTAAACCCAGACTCATCAAAGCATCACCAACACCACTTGTCACAGAAGCAAGAGCACTAAATTTACCCAGTAGCTTGTTTGTAGATTCTGAGTTTTCCTTCTTCTTACCTTCAAGCTTAACCTGTTCTTGATACTCTTTCTCAGCGGCACGTGCCAATTCTAAGCGTTTTTGTATTTCTCTGTCAAGTTCCTTTGCAGAATCTTTACTACCCTTTATAGTAACTTCTGCTACAAGATTCGCATACTTAGCGGCTTCATTTGCGGATGCTCCAAGTTCTCGATATTTACCCTCTAACTTAGTAATTTCTTCTCCCCAAAGTTGGAGGGACTTATCATTAGACATAGAGCCTAACATCTTAACCTGCCCTGCAATAGCATTTGTATTTATTCTCTGATTATTTGCTTCAACGTGTGCATTAAACTTTAAAGCAGAACTGTTTGCATAATCCATTGCAGCGTTCTGTGCTTTTCTGTATTTTGCCTCTGCTTCATCAATAGCTTTATTCTGTGCTATTTGGCTAGTAGTTACACTATCAGTAGCTTCTTTAATCTGGAATAAAGTATTTACCTTCTTAGCAATGTTCCAAGTCAAGAACATTATAGTAAGCTCTTTAAGGTTGTCTACTATTAACTTAACTAAAGGGGCTGCAATATTTAAAGCTGCTTCAATAGCAGGCATAAAACTGCTACCTACATCTTTTAAAGCTTCCCAAATTTTTAAAGCATAATCCCCAACTGTCTTAAAACCCTCTACAAAAGCAGGATTTATTTGCATATCTTTTGTATAAAGAACATCTCTTATATCTTTTAAAATACCTTTAGCAGTATCACGTAAAGATTCAACAGCTTGTACCTGCGCAAGTGCATAGCCTTCCTTAACCTGTGCAAGCATACCACTTAAAGTGTTGCCGTACTCTGTGGAAGATTGTTTAAAACCTGCTAAACGCTCCATTAAAAATTTAAATAAACCTTCACTACTTTGTTTAGCAGCTTTAATATCACTGTCTGTTAAACCTAAAGCTGTTGCTAAAGTTGAACTTGCAGGCTGAATACCACCTTGGACTAAATCTCTTAACTCCTGTACTAACTGTCTACCATCTAGTCCCATTGATTTAACAGCATTTACACCTGTAACAGTAGCTTGCTCAATCTCTTTGACAGTCATTCCTGCTCCTAAACCTGGTCCGAGCAATGCCCTAAAAGTAGATATTAGTTCCTCACTTGTTGCTGCAGTTTTTGCTGCTTCAATAGTAAGGTCTTTCATAATAACTTTAGACATAGCCATTGCATCATTCCACTTTAAGCTCTCACCATGTAAAGAAGTCATAGAACTTAAAATACCTGCCATACCTATTTGCTCTGTTTCTAATAAGTTTGCAAGTTGCCATCCGGGTGAAACTAATGCTGTTACTGCTTGTCCGATAGCATCAATACCGTAAACTAATTTGAAAGCACTAAAAGATATTGTTTCATAAATTTCCCAAGCCTTACTTAAACTTCCACTCAAAGTAACTGCTTGCGCATTTGCTTTTGCTAGTGCATTTTCCAAACCATTAACTTGTGCAACTGTTCCAGAGGTGTTCATAGTAGGCGTGAATGAAACTGTATTCATTTTGGAAAGTTTACTATCAAGTTTTGCAGTGTCTGTTTTAGTAGCCTTATAGTTTAGTTTTTGTGTCTGTCTGTTATTTAAAGTAACTTGTGTCCGTTCAGCCTTTACTTTTAGCTTCTCTAAATCCCCCGCCATTTGAACGGCTTGCTGTGACAATGTTTTTCTAGCATTTGTCATACTCTGACTAGAACGTGTAGACATTCTTTCAAAAGCACTTGTCATTTGACTGAGTGCTTCTGTAACATTCTTATTCATTGCCATTATACTAGCAGATACTAAAGAAGTGTTTACCCCAACAGCAGTTGATAACTTCTGTGTCGCCCTTATCTGCTGTTGCATAGAAGATTCGAGAGTTTTTGTCTGTGCGTTTAAACTCTTGGTTAGCAGATTTCTTTGCGTTGCCATCTGCGCATTTATTTGGTTTGTTTGCGCTCTGATTGAAGCAACTACATTTTTGGCAGTCATTGCCACTTTTGTATCTATACTATTTAAAGATGAATTTACTTTTTTCTGCGATTTTTGGAATGAAGTAGAAAGCTGCTCTAATTGCTGGTCTGCCTTTGCCACGCCTTTTGTAAGATTACTAACATCTAAAGCTATACTAGCTGTTAGTTTACCTACATCTGCATTAGCCATCTTTTCTCCCTCCAATCAATTTTAGGGCTATTTTATATTACCGCCCCATTGTTTAAATAAATCTGGTGTCATTTTCGGCATATTCTTGACATCCTTTTTTGCCTTATCTGGATTCTCCACCTTTACATGGTAGTCCAATAAAGCAAATATTTTTGCAGGAGAGCTTTCCCAAAATTCTGTATCTGACATTTTTAAAACTCTCTTTGCAAAATAGTAAAAAGCTACCCAATCCCACGAATCATCCTCTTCGTGGGAAAGGGCTTTTTTTAGTTTTTTGAACTTTTAGTTTCTTTAACCTCTGGCATTACCTTAGTCAAAGCTTCATTAACCAAACTAATCACATCTGGGATGTTTCTAGGAGTTAAATAACTTCCTAATTCTTTATCTGTCATTTTATCCTTACTTGACGCAAACCCTGCTTGTAAAATAGCTAAAACATCAGCAAATCTAGGTGTCCCAGTAAGCGCATCAAATGCTTTTTGCACACTTCCAAACTTATCCTCTAACATTGCAAATGCGTTGAAATCATAAACTAATTCATAATCTTTTTCTCCAATTTGAAGAATAGTTCCTTGTGGTTTTAATAAGCTTAATTTTGACATATTTATTACTCTCCTTTATGTATTAATAACCTAACTATATTATACCATATAATTAAGATTTTGTCAATACCCTTAAAAAAAAATAAAATAAGGGTGTATAAAACACCCTTAAAATTAATTATTAAGCACCAATAGCTGATGCAGTAGCGTTAAGTGTCATATCCATCCACTTTCCTGCACCGTTTGTAGGCATTGCTACACCGCTGAAAGAGCAGTCACCAAAATCACCACTTGAATCGTTAATGGTGAAATCTGGAGCTTCACTTAATCTGCACTTATAAAGCACTACATGGGCATCTTTTACAGTGCCGTCTGTACTTGCATAATCCCATTTACCCTCTAGTTTAAAGTAACCTGGGGTAGCATTTGCTGCTGTTATGCTATAAGTAACTTTTTCAGTCGCCTCTGTGCCATCAGTAATTACCCTACCACCTAAGATACACTGTAATCCACTATAACTTATTACACTGTTAGTAACAGTAAAGTTAATACTTGTAGTACGTGCATAGTTATCCATTACAGTTGAATCACCATAAAGTGTTTTAGAAACCATTTCTGGTGAAACCTGTAAAGAAAGGACACCTGCTAAATCTACGAACTCACCATAAGTAGTTTCACCATCTGTTGGGTCGGTTAATAGAGGTGCAACTTTTACGTCGCTCAACTCCATTAAAACTACTCTTGTGTCAAGAATCTTTCCTGCCATATGCTTTCAATCCTTTCTAATAATTCAATGAAAGCCCTGTTACATTAAGTACCCAATTCGCCCTGCCCCCAGTATCCGTTGTAAGATACGTTGGTGGGTTCATTGGCCTTACTGTAAAACGCTTTCCGTTAGCGTCAACCATAAAACCATCTTTATTTAAAAGATTGTATATATTTAATGCAATCTCTTGCGCTTTAGAACTAAACCTATTCCTTACCCTTATCTGGCAATTAAAGTTTACACTATTTCTAGCGCGCCCTTTAATGCTAAAAGCCTGCAATTCTGTTACACATATTGCGTCTGGTATTTCTGTCCTTTGAGGAAAAAGGTTTACAAAAATATTCTTATCCACTATGCCATATTCATTTGTTTCCAAAAAACCTGCCATACTTTCTGCGAACATTTCCCCACCTACTTCATACGCTTACGTACAAGCTTCGCAGCCTTACGTATGCTTCTTTTTCCTCTAACAGATTTGCTACTTTCAACATTTATAGGAACATCTTCAAGAACTGCTTCTCTTACAGATTCTTTCATAATCTCCATATATGTCTGCTTATTTGCATTATATGGGTCGCTTAAATAATGGTCTTTACCACCATTTGGATGTTTAAACCAGGTGGCTTCATGCTGAATAAGCGCATAATTAAAATCTGGGTTGCTTCCCAAAGGCTTTGAGGGGTCTAATAAATGCCTATCTCTCTGTGTTGCAGAATAAACAACATCAAAGGAAGTACCTTTATCTACGACCTCGCCACTTAAAACCAATGCGCCTGTATCAACAGGTACTTGCGTTTCTGACTCCCTCAATAAATCCTCTGCACACAGCTTAGCAGCTTCCCTTAAAGCCCCCTCCATTCGGAGAGATTTATCTATAAGTTTACTACTAATTTGCTGAAATACATTAGAGTTGTAACTCATAATCATTTGGTATTACCCCATTATTAGCCCACTGAAAATTTGTAATTACACTATCCATCTTAAAAACACGCACACTTACATAAATACCCTGTAATAAAACGCCATCATCTATGCCCACAATTAAATAATTGGCTGTCTTTCCATTCGGATACTCTATATAAATGCGGTCTAATTTATTTGGAATATTTGGGCTAATACTTGTTAAAGCAAACTGTACTGTTGCTGACTCCTGCGTAACTGTTAAATAATCCTTAGCCCGCTCTAAATCTATATCACTGGCTAAATCAGAATTTAAAGTTGCATTTATACGTATTTTATTTTCAAAGTCATAATCTATAAAGTCCTTGCTTTCAAGGTATTTTCTTTCAAGAACAGGGACGTAATAAAATTTCATTTCCCTGTTCCCTATAATACCATAAACTTGGTCGATTGAACTGCTTAAATACCTACTAATACTATCCATTTTCAGCATCCCCAGTCATTACCTCAACCTGCTCAATAGATTTATGACCATCCCTATTATAAAATACCATTACTATAT
>ERZ1034842.297-NODE-297-length-22951-cov-47.663566_pt1 | contig 22951 bp, 41 predicted proteins | sample MGYA00520634_ERZ1034842 | MGnify/ENA primary metagenome ERZ1034842 (study PRJEB33766, sample SAMN09781734) | gut metagenome | biome: gut microbiome | host: Homo sapiens | place: Madagascar | study: EMG produced TPA metagenomics assembly of the PRJNA485056 data... | reverse complement strand
TTTTAAAATATTTTATAAAAAGTTTTGTAAACAGTATTGACTTTTGTTTTATGTGTGTTATAATATAATCAAGTTAAAGGTAAACAATTAATAAAGAAAACAAATTAGGAGGAAGAACAAATGAAGAAAACACTTAGAGAGTATGGTTTAATAGTAAAAATAACAGATAATTATTATGAGGTACATTACATTGATTTTGATGAAAATTTTGAAGTGATACAGACAGGTACAGAAGATTTCTCATATGATAGAATACAATCGAACATTATGTTGGCAAGAAAATTAAAAATGCAGAATTTGTTACAAAGTTAAAATATGGGGTTGACAAAATCAGTCCTTTGATATATAATTAAATCAAGTTAAGAGATAACAAACACAAAACAGAAAAGGAGATAACAAAGATGAAGAAATTTACAGGATATGCAAAGGTAGCAGTAATTGATAGAGATGGAAATACAAATCCGTGGTGTGGAACAAACAAAGATGATGAAAGTAACTACTATGTTTTCAAGTATTGGAGCAAAGGTTCATATGAAAGAGTTTATGTAAATGACTATAAGCGTAGAACACTTGGTTACATTGATTTGAAAACAGAAGCGGTTGAAACAGATTATTCTAAGAACAGTGATGTAATGAGAACAATTAATTTCTTTTTAGAAAATTATGAAATTGATATTGACAACAAATAAAACATATGTTAATATAGTTTTAGAAACAAGAAAGAAAACAAATAAGGAGATATGAATATGAAAACATTAGCAATGAGCAAAATAGATGAGAGAAAAGCATTTATTCTTAGAAGAATTCACCATAGATATGAGCAGTATAAAAAAGGATTAATTTCTTGTGAAACATTTTCAGAGTATAAAAATGAATATATAGCACATTTCAATGGATATGTAAGAGCCTTTTGGGATATGGAACTTTTAACAAATGAAGAAGAGGAACAAATATTAAGAAGTTTCATGGAGTCTGTAGAAAGAGTATAAAGAAAGGAGATAAAAAAATGACACCATACAATTACAGAAAGCTACATAGAAAAATCAGAAGAAATGTAAGAACGTTCAAAAGAGTGTTCCGAACCTTTTGGAAAGAATGGGGTATAACAAGACAGGATTTTAATGATATCATAGCTTGTTTATCATTGTTTGGAATGATTTATATGTTGTCAGTTATCTGTATAATTGTTTTAAAATAAATATTGACAAAGAAAAAGTAAAGCGATATAATTAAGGCATAAAAAGAAAAGGAGAACAAAACAAATGAGATTTGAGGAAATGAAAGTTGCAGAGTTAAAACAGCAGTCAAGAAATAGAGGACTCACATTGGAAAGTAAAGGACATAAGTTTACAAAACAGGAGTTGATTGATAGACTTAATGCTTATGAAAATGAAGTTAATGAATTTGACGAAGCGTGGATTGAAACAAAAAGTAAAACAAAAGTAGAAAAACAGCCAGCACTAAGCAATAAAGATAATGAAGCATGGGTTGAGACAAAAGGATTTGAAACAGAAGAGGTTAAAACAGGTACAGAGGAAACAGAAGAAAGAAAGTTTGCAACGCTTGAAGAAATTGAAATGAAATATGGTTCAAGAAAAGAACAGCGTATTTATGATAATGTTTTACAGGTTGGGTGCATGATTTGTTATGTTAGATTTATCGAAACGAAGCATGGAAAACTTTTAAAGAAGCTTGGAACAGCAAAAGTTGTAGGAGTAAACAGAAAAAAGGAGCTTGTAAGAGTACAGACTCCGGTTGGAGAAGAAAAGGAACTTACGTTTGATGAACTTATTTTTATTCGTGATGTAAATGTCAGAACATATCCAAAAGATATTAATTCAGTATTATATGCACAGAGACAGGCAGTAAAAGAATACAAAGAAAGGACAGAACATAAGAATGAATACAGCACAGATAGAACAGAGCGTTAGGAGATTGTATGAAGCACAGAAAGAGAAAAAGAAGTTTGACGAATATTATGCGGAAGTGAGAAAGAAAGAGCAGCTCGCAGTTACAAACTTCATGTTTACGAATCTTCCAAAAGGTGAAGAAACTTTTGACATTGAATTAAAAGATGGTATGAACTATTATACAAACCATATGAAGCTTAAAGTAACAAAAGTTAGAAGAAAGACGCTAACATGGAAGTTTGAAAAGTTAAAACAAAATATTTCAAAACAGCTATACAAAGAAGTCGTAAACAAAACATACAAAGTAAATGATATGAATGGACTTATTAAGTATCTGAAACAGTGTGGAGTAGATGCGAAGAAGTTTAAAAAGTTCATTGATGTTGAAGAGAGTATGGACGAAGCAAAGTTGGATAGAATGTATGAAACAGGAAAGATAAGTAAAGAGGATAAAGCACAGTTAGGAAAATGTTGTGATGTTGAAATATCAGAGCCATACATCAAGATAACAGAACAGAAAGGCTAGAACAAAATGCATGATAAGAATATATGGAGGAAAGGAACTTGCGAAAGTATTAATCTATTATGGAATTGTTGAAGAGATAATAACAACAGAGTTTAATATTATATGTCCTTTCCATGACGATATAAACCCCTCAATGCGAATCTGTTTAGGTGATGGAACATTTTTTTGTTTTGGTTGTGAAGCAAAAGGCAATGCATTAGATTTTGTTATGAAAGCACATCCAGAGTTAAATGATTTACAAGCATGTTGTTTGTTAGAACAAATATTACATAGTGATAAAATAGAAAAGCTACAGATAAAGGTAAAAAGAAAGCGTAAGAAACAAAGCAAGCAAGCATTGATTGAAGCAAAGGATTATTACTATGGATTAAAAACAACAGACTGGAATGAAGCAAACAGTAAGGATGAGAAACAAATAATCGAATACATGAAGAAACGTGGATTCAGCAAACGTGCATTGAATGTTTCGAAGTGTAAATATAATTATAATGTTGCATATCCATTTATATTTCCAATATTGGACAATGGTAAGTTTATGGGATGGGTAGGGAGAACAATGAACCCGCATGTTGAGAAGAAAAGAAAGTATTTGTACAATGAGGGATTCAGAAAGCGTGATACATTATGTGGAACGTATGAAGAGAATTGCATTCCTTGTATATGTGAGGGATTCATGGATTATTTAAGTTTGAAAACGAGAGGACACATAAAAAATGTAGTTGCAATATTAGGATGGCATATATCAGATGAACAAGTGAATAAACTAAAACAAAAAGGAATTACGACAGTAATATCTGCATTGGATAATGACAAATATGGTATAAAAGGAACAGAATATTTAAAGCGGTTTTTTAACGTGATACGCTTTGATTATCCAGTTGATAAAAAGGATGTAGGGGAAATGTCAGAGGAAGAAATAAAAGCCGCTAAAAAGCGTTCTAGGAGGGTTAGAAAGCATGGTGCTGAAATATAAAGTAACTTGTAAAATGAATTTGTATCACAAAGATACATTGGAAAAATTAACGATTGACAGAGTTGTGAATGGAGAGTATAATGAAGAAAGTGAAGAGTACAAACTGATTTGTAGTGAATACGAAACAAAATTCGGATTTATGCGGGATGAAGATAAAGAAAGTTTTGATGAAATGCTTTTAACGGAGCTAGTAAAACAGGCAAAACAAGTTGTGAAAGATTCAGTTAGTAATATAGCAGACGTTATAAAACAATGTTACCTTAAAGATGTAAATGCATATATAGAGTTTGGTGGTTATATCATAAATCCAAAACAGTTTTGTGCAGTAGAAATCGGCGAGTATAAAACAAACATATCAAAAGAATAAAAGGAGAAAACAAAATGGGAAAAATTAAGTTATCGGACATTAAAAGCGAAATTAGTAAGAGTGGAACAAGCAAAGGAAAATTTATGTTTTTTAAAGAGGATTCAAAAGCAAGAGTTCGCTTTTTAACAGATATGGAAGATGGTTTAGAAATCAAGTTCCATGATAGTTTTGCTTTAGGCGTAAATGTTCCATGCCAAGAAGAGTTTGGAAGAGAGTGTGAGTACTGTGAGGATGAAAATTTAAGAACAAGAAAAATGTATGTTTGGAGTGTTTATGATTATGAGAGCAAAGAAGTAAAACTGTTGATGGCGGCAGTTAATAACTGTTCACCAGTTCCCGCACTTGCTTCATTGTATGAAACATATGGAACACTTTTAGATAGAGATTATGAGATTAAGAGAATTGGAAAAGGACAGAACACAACATACTCTGTTATTCCATTGGACAAAGCAAAGTTCAGAAATAACAAAGTAAAACCATTTTCTGATTCAGCAATTTTAAAATATATTGACAAGGCATATCCATCTGATAACAATGAAGATTTCGAAGAGGATGAACCTAAGAAGAAATCAAACAAAACAAAAACAAAAGCTAAAACAAAAGTTGAAGAAGCAGACGATTGGGATGAAGAAGAGGACGAAACAAATGATTATGAAAGCATGAAGCCACAGGAACTTTACAATCTGTGTAAAGAACGTGATATTGAATGCAAACCAAAGAAATCAAAAGAGTATTATATTGACCTTTTGGAAGAAGCGGATGAAGAAAATGATTCTGATGACTGGGATGAAGAAGAGGACGATTGGGAGGAATAAATTTATGTTTATTAAAGGAACAAAATATGAAAAAGAAATCAGAAAAGCAGAGAAGCGAGGATTTAAAAAGGCATTAGAGAAGAGCAGAATTGAAAATTCTTTTGATGCGCTTAATCAAAATATGTGGAATCAGTTTGACAAAATAAATACAGAATTCGATAAGCGTTTACTTAACATTGAAGAAATGCTTGAGTGTAGAATTAAAGAGATTCATAATTCTATTAATGAAACAAGAAGAAGAGTTGGAGAGATTGAGGAAGTTATTAAACAGAAAACAGTAAAATAAAGTTGTACATAGGGGTTGATTTTTTCAGCCCTTTTTTGTTATAATTAAGTAGAAAGTAGAGAACAGAAAGGAAGAAAGAAGAATGGGAAATTTTTTTGATTTGCACAGGCATGACGAATATTCATTGTTTGACGGATTCGGTAAGCCAGAACAGTTAGCAAAACACGCAAAAGAATTAGGATATAGAGCGTTAGGTGTAAGCAACCATGGTTCTATCAGTGGATTAATAAAACATTATCAAGCGTGTAATGAAGTTGGAATAAAACCAGTTATGGGATGTGAAATATATTTTCAACCAAAATTCAACAAAGAAAATCCGCAGAGAAAAAGCTATCATCTGAATTTGTTTGTAAAGAATTTGCAAGGATACAAAAATCTATGTCACATTATGACAGAAGCAAATACAAAACAATTCTATTACAAACCAGTAGTTGATTTTAAGTTATTGGAAAAGTATTCGGATGGACTTATATGCACAACAGCTTGTATTGCAAGTGCAACGTCACAAGCCATTTTAAACGGTCATAGAAGCACAGCAGAGCGTTTGTTGGATAAGTTCAAAGAAATATTCAAAGAGGATTTATACATTGAAATACAGCCATATAAGATAGATTCACAGGGTACACAGCAAAGAACAGACTATGAACTTATGGGAATGGCAAAAAGGAAGAAAATAAAATGTATTCTAACAAGTGATTCACATTTTGGAAGTAAAGAAGATTTCGATACATATTGTAAAATGCATGAAATTGGAAAAACAACATTGGATGTAAAAAGAACATACAGTGAAAGATACATGCCTACAGAATATGAAATAACAGAACGGTTTGCAAAAATCTATAAAAAGAAGTTTAAAAGACCTATGGAAATGGCAGAAAGATTTGCAGATAACATGAAAGAAATCTATAACAAAGTAGAAGATAACATACTAGATGGATTGGAGCTAGAACTTCCTAAAATATCAGAAGATGGAGCAAAACAACTTGAAACATTAACAAAACAGGGATTGAAAAATAGAAATAAATGGAATAAAGAATATTGGAAAAGATGCAAAGATGAATTGGAAGTAATCAATTACCATGGTTTTGCAGATTATTTCCTTATTGTTAGAGATTATATAACATGGGCGAAAGAAAATGGAATTGAAACAGGAAAGGGAAGAGGTTCTGTTTGTAATTGCCTTGTAGCTTATGCAGTAGGAATTACAGAGGTTGATAGCATTAAATATAATCTAGATTTCAGCAGATTCATGAGAAAGGAAAAGAAAACATTGCCAGATATCGATCTCGATTTCGAACGAGATAGGAGACAGGAAGTAATTGACTATGTTATAAATAAGTATCCAAACAAAGCAATTCAGATTTGTTCTTATGGAATGTATGGAGTTGACAATCTTGTGAATGATTTAGCAAGTGTTTGTAACTTAAAAACAACAAAAGATGTTGATTGGTTTGAAGCAGATGAAAATAAAAAAGTAATTGCAGAAATTAAGTCATATATTAAGGGATTCATAGTAGATGATGAACTGAACATGAGTAACTTATTGAATGGATACAGAACAGAAGAGTTTGATGAGAAGTATGACAACATTATAAAACATTTCTCGAAACTGTATGGAAAGATAAAATATTTAGGAAAACATGCGGCTGGTGTTGCTGTGGTTGGAACAGACATAAGTGACTATACTTGCATTATTATGCGAGATAGAAAGACAGGAGCATTAAGTAGTTGTTTTGATAAGGATGATTTAGAACATATTAATTGTGTAAAGTTTGATATGTTAGGACTTAAAACAATGTCGGAAATGCGTGAGCTAAGAGAAAAGACAGGTCATACAATCACAGAAGAGGATGAAGAAAGTAAGGAAGTCATAGAGGGATTCAGAGAGGGAAGAACAGATGGTATATTTCAGATGGAGAAGTCAGCACCTAAAAAGATTCTTGATATGATTCAGTGTGATTGTGTTAATGATATTATAGCAGTGAATGCATTGAACAGACCAGCACCATTACAGTTGCACATGCATGAAACATATGCACATAATAAACTTTCTGATAAAGTAGATAAGAATACACCATACTACAAATATACACAAGAAACATATGGAACAATGTTATACCAAGAACAAACAGTTGAAGTAGCACAGAAAGTTGGGCACTTAACTCCGCAACAAAGTTTTGATATGCTCAAGATTATGAAGAAAGCGGAGAACTTGACAAAACCGGAATACATTCCAATTATTGAACAAATGAAAAAAGATTTTTTCAGAGGATGTAGGCAAGAGGGATTGACAAAAGAGCAAACAAACAATATATGGGCAAGTATGTTAATCTATGGCTTCAACAAGGGTCATCAATTTAAAAGATTGGGTGCAGTATACATGTAAAGTGTGTGCTGAAAACTTCCGAAATTGCTAGGACTCCCTAAAGCCGAATGAGCTACAACATATATCGAAAGGTAAAGTGTGAATGCGGAAGAAATTCAGAAAAAATCATTCGGATGCCATAAGCTGAAATAAAAGCGATTGACTAATCGTGCTAAGTGGTATATAGTATATGTAAATCCATATACTATAGAAATGGGTAATCAGCAGTCAAGTTTACGGAGGTGTTATATATGTGTAAAAGAAAACTAACTATAGAACAAGAAATACAATTAAAAGAGAAATATGAAAGTGGATATCAAGTAAAAGAATTAATGAACATGTATGGATTTAAAACAAAGAAAAGTATTTATGATATTGTCACAAGATGTGGTGGAAAAATGCGAACGTTTCAAGAAGCATTGGAGGTTAAGAACCCACGTAGAAAAGTAAGTTTCAAAATAATAGACGAACCGTTCAAAGCATATTTTATAGGGTTGATGCTAACAGATGGTTGGGTTCACAAGAATCAGATTTGTTTATCAATGACAGATAAAGATGTGATAGAATTCGTATGTAATTATTTTGGAAAAGAACCGACAATCATAAACAAAGGTGGAAACAGAAAGCAACAATACAGATTCGTTATTAATTCAGAAAGAATTGTTAATGAGTTAAAAAGGTTCGGAGTAGTTGAAAGAAAGAGTCTAACACTACAGCCACCAAAATTGAAAAAGTCAGAAGTACAATATATAAATTATTTATTAAGGGGTGTTATAGATGGTGATGGTTGGGTTCGTAATGATGCAAAAGAGTTCTATATATGTTCAATGTCAAAAGATTTTCTCGAATGGTGCAAACGTGTTTTTGAAAACCATTATAATTTTATTCCATTAAATTTGATACAAGGTGATAAAGGAATCTGGACTTTAAGAAGTTCAGATGAAAGAAATATGATGTTGCTATATGTTCATGTTTATTATAGTAGTTTTGGAATGCAAAGAAAATATAACAAATTCGTGAAAAGATTCAGAGAACATAATGGAAGAGACTAAGTGTTATAAAACATATGTCTTTGGTATGTTCCAAACCTTAACACGTTGCAAGCGTGGCACATGAAAGTGTGTGAGGTATTGTCAACCGGCTATGCGTTAATAAGTATTGACCAGATGTTTTACAAAGTACATTACCCAACACAGTTTTGGTATGTTAAAATGAAATATGCAGATAATGATGCAGATATATTTAAGTATTCACAGTTTGCAGTAAAAGACGGTGCTGTGGTTATGTTACCTCATGTTAATTATTCAGCTAAAACTTCATTGCGTAAAATGGACGGAGAGGACGTTATACAGCAAGGGCTGGGTATTATTAAGGGTATTGGAGAAAAAGCCGCAGAAACCATTGAAAACGAGCGCAGAAAAGGTGTGTTCAAGTCTTATGATGATTTCTATGATAGATGCAAGGGAAGAAGTGTTACGACAAGAGTAATTGATATTTTGAAAGAACAGGGCGCACTTGAATTTAATAAAAACAAATATATGAGTAGAGTTGTAAAATATAACAGTACATTAATGGCGAGGTAGAAAAGTGATGAAAGATATTATTGAAACAATGGAGAAAGAAGAACAAAACAAACATGATAACATTAATCCAGACCACTACAAAGAAAGAACAAGCATCGAATGTATTGACGCAATGATTATGACATTCGGAGTAAAAAGAACCGCAGAGTATTGTGTACAGAATGTATATAAGTATGTATGGCGGCATAAATACAAAAACAGATTAGAGGACTTAAAGAAAGCTGAATGGTATCTTGACAAGTTTGATGAATTAGTTAATCGTTGCGAAACAAAATTCACAGCAGATGGGGTTGTTGAAAAAAGATATATTGAAATTGGAATAACATTGCGTAATATGGTTAAAACAGGAAGAGAGGAATATATACATGGCAAAAGCAACTAATAAAGATGGAATCTTAAAATTGATCGCAGAGATTGATAAAAAAGAAAAGGGCAGTGTCTATAGTTTAGGAAAGAAAACAGCAGATTTGGATATTCCAAGATGGAGTACAGGACTTGTTGACCTTGATAATATTATTGGTGGTGGAATGCCAAAAGGAAGAATTATTGAAATCTTTGGAGCAGAGAGTGCGGGAAAAACAACGTTAGGCTATCAGTTATGCGCTCAACATGAATTGTGTCTTGTAGAACCCGTAGAGGGAACACTGTCTACAGAAAGAGCGAAGCTGTTTGGTAATAGACCAAAACAGATGATTATATATAGAGCGCCATATGGAGAAAAAGCATTTAACAGAGCAATAAGATTTGCGGAAGAGGGCATTCCGTTAATTATGATTGACAGTGTACCATCATTACAGCCAAAGGATGATATTGACAAGGTTAGAAAAGCGGTAAATACAGACAGTGAACAGGAAATGCGTATCGGTGGAGTTGCAAGACTTATGGATAAGTATTTGCCAACATTAGAGTATATCATTGAACAAACAGGAACAACAGTTGTATTCATTAATCAGATTCGTGATAAAATGAATGCACTGCCTTTCGGAGACAACATTAAAACTCCCGGTGGTCATAAGCTGTCACACGCTGATTCACTTAAGTTGCAAGTAGCAAGAAAAGGCTATATTGAAATCCCTAATCATAACCCATTCAATACAGAAGCGAAAGAGCGTATAGGAATGATTATGAAAGTTAAGGTTGTAAAAAGTAAAGTTTGTAATCCAATGCAGAGCTGTGAAATCCCATTATTCTATGAGCGTGGTTTTGTTGATTTTGCAGATCTTGATTCTGTTAGAAAAGAAATCATGGATGAACACAAGAAAAAGTACAAGGAAATGTTAGAGTGATATTTTATTGTATAGTATTTAAACGAAATTATACAGGAGGTGGAAGTGCAGAACATAAATTCTTTTGTTATGCAGAAACAGAAAAGCAAGCAAGAACAAGGTTCTGTACAACCACTGGTTTGAAACAAACAAACATATTATCCATTTCAGAACAAGGAGAATAAAATGGGAATAGTAGATGATATCAAAAAGGATGCAGACAAAACATTTACAAAGATTCAAAGTACGCAAGAAAAAGAAATAGAACAAATGTTGAATGGTTTATTTTATTTAGACAAAGACATTCCAAAAGAATTAAAGTTCCTTAAAAGTGTTATGACAAGGGGAGCAGAAACAACAGAAAGAAAAGGATTACATGCAAGTGCTGTGATTGTATCAGATGATAAGTTTTGTATACGACAGCAAGTGTTATCATTATTTTATAAACAGTTACAGGGAGAACAAGTTCCAGTAGGCTTAAGGAGAATATTCAGTGAGGGTGATGCAATACATGAGAAGTGGCAAAGGCTATTTATTAGGGGTGGCTTGTGTAAGCCTCTAGATTGCGATTATAGCCGCTTTGCAGAAGAGTTCGACTTATCCTATACCCCCGATATAATATGCGAAATACCAGCAGATTACAAGCTTGAAAGCGTATATGATGATAGTGTGGAAAAGATACCATACATTGTAGAAATTAAAAGTGTAAATACATTCACATTTAAAAAACAAAAGTACCATGCAAGCGGTAGAAAACAATGCCAGCTTTATATGTATCTAACTGGAATACACCATGGAATAGTTTTGTGTGATGATAAAAATACACAGGAATTTAAAGTATACCATTATGAATATAATCCAAGTGAAATTGCACAATATATTGGGAGATTGGAAAGAATACAGGAAAGTAAAACAAAATTGTTAGAACAAAACAAGCTTGTAAAAAGGCATAAGAAATGTACAGGGTATAATTGTAAGATGGCAGAAGAATGCAACATGAAAGATGTATGCTATGGAAAAGCAAAGGAAAGGCTACAATAGCATGGCTAAATATTGTAAAGCATATAAATTAAAAGTTACATATCTTGATTGCATGGAGTGTGAAACAAAGGAGTGCAAAGGAATGCAGAATGTACATAAAACATATTTACGATTATTTCCAGAACAGGAATGTTTTCTTGTATTTGTAAGTAAAAGGGAAAAGGCAAAAAAGAATGTTGTTCTAAAATGTATTGTAAAAGAATGTATAGTACGCAAAGAAGAAATATTATATAACTTAAAACCTATTAAGTGTGTAACAGATAAAAAGGAAAACATAGAAAGCTATAAACAAAACTTTTTATGTATTAACAGTACAATAGATACAGGAATAAGAAAAACACAAAGAGACATTTATCCAGTATTTACAAGTAAAGAAAAATGTTTGGAGTGGTTGAAAGCATGAAAAATGGAATATGCTGTGGTGGATGTATTTATTTAGACAAAAGTAAAAAAGAAAATGGGAACTGTGAAACCTATATCTATGGATGTAAATGCATAAATAGAAATACAGTTGCTGGCTATATGCGTAAAGACAGTGAGTTAAAAACGATGGGGTGTAGTGATTGCAACCAAATAAAAGTTGGAACAAGTTTTACACTTAATAAAACTAAATGCTTCTATTGTGGAAGTGTACAAACCGAAAATGGAAAAAGATATTTAGTATATAATGCATCAACATATGTTGAAAATGGTTTCTATGTTGATGTAGTAGAACAGAATTGGTTTTCGGAACATATAAAAGATATTGTTGTTGAGCGTAAAACAGAGGAACAAATTGAAGCACTAAAACAAACAGCAAGACGATATAAAAAGAGAGTGATAAAACGTGAAGAAGAAAACAGACGATAGAAATTATAAAAAGAGATTTGAAAAAGGTTTCGAGATGCTGTGTAGTTCAAAGTCAACATACCAAGTATGGTCTGATTGTATGGCGTTGTTTGCAATAACACTAGCAAACCAAAGTATTTTACCAATGACAAAAGACAAACGATTTAGAAAAGATATGGTTAACTCCAATGTGGTTTAGTGAAGTTTGGACAATGCGTAGGCTTTTCCATAATCAAGATATTTTAGGGAGGTAAGAACAATCAGAATGGTTGTAATAGGAATTGATGAAAGTTATACACGAACTGGAATCACAGTACTAGAAGATAAAAAGCTAATTAAAATGTATAGTGTAAACTTTGATGGATGTAAAAATAACTACGATAAACGTAAAGAGCTTAGAAGCGTCCTAGAATCCATTTTAAATAAGTTATTAAGGAAATATAAGTCTATAGAAATAAAATGCATTATAGAGCGAATTAGAACGTTTAGCGGTGGACATATGAGTTCACAATATTTAATTACAACAGGTGGTTTAATCGTAACAATATTAGATGTGTTTTTAGGATACGACATAAAAGTGTACAGTGTAGACACCAAAAGTTGGAAGAACGCAGTTGTTGGAACAAGCAAACCAAAAGAGAATCCATATGGAATAAATCCAAACAAGTATCCTACAATCCTTTATTTGAAGCAGAAAGGGCTTTTAAAGTATATAGCCGAGGAATATAAGGGTAGGGGCAAGAAAGGCGTTATAAACGTTAAAATAGGTGGTGAGAAAGTACCGTGTAAAATAAATGACGATATGGCAGATAGTTATTGTATTGCTATGTATGGATTCATTCCTAAAACAAAACAGAAACTAAAAGAAGAAACATTTTAGGGAACGTATAAAAGCGTTCCTTTTTTTGTTATAAAAAGTATTTGACATGTTACATTGTTTGTGTTATATTGTTATTAGAAACAAATCGGATAGTATACAAAACAGGAGTGATATATATGGAATTAAAAACAGAACAAGAAATAAACGATTACATTGAAGCTTACAACAAATTAATTGCTAAAAATAATAGCAGACCTTGCATTGAGTGGCGATGTGGAGAATCATTAGTCAAAAGGTGCGATAAAGAGCCTTGTAAATGGTGTTGTTATTATAATTGTTCTTGTTGTATTCACAGGGGCGAATGTGTTTCAAAAATGTTATTGACAAAATAAAACAAATAGTGTAATATAGTAATTGTAAACAAGAGAAAACAAATAAGGAGATTAAAACAGATTAGAAGAAAATGAAACAATAAAGGAGCGATATAACAAATGGAGAGTATTAATTCAAAATTAAGACCTTGTCCTTTTTGTGGAGGTAAAGCAGCTCTATTTGTAGAAAATGGTGTACAGGTTATGTGTTTAGAATGTGGTGCTAGAACACAACAAAACAAAGACAAGATGTTTAGAAAGGCAGTTTCAAATGAATTAGCAGTAACAGATTCAGTAAGTAAAGCAATAGAAGAATGGAATAGGAGGGTGTAAAACAGATGTATATTTTTCCAGCATATTGGACAGATAAATTAAAAATAGATTTCTTACAGAGGGTTGTTTTAATACATAGTTATTTGTACTATGAAGAAGATAGTCCTAAGTGGAGTGATAAAAAGTTTGACGAAGTAGCACAGCAGTTAGTAAGGGAACAAAAACAATATTCACAGAAAACAATTAGAATGAATACACAATATGGATATGTTTTCTATGATTTTGATGGGACAACAGGTTTTGATTTGTTTAGTAGGCTGAATGGAATGGATAAACAGTTTATTGGTAAATTAGCAAAAGGGATTATAAAAGGCGAATAGGTAAAACAAAATGAAAGCAGATTTTGAAAAAGGAACAAAAGTATGTTCTAAGTGTAAAATGGAATTGCCTATAGAAATGTTTTGTAAAAATAAAACTAGACCAGATGGATTACAAGATTATTGTAAAGAATGCAGTAAGATTAGCATGGATAAATATTATTATGAAAATCATGATAAAATGATAGTACGCAGTAGAGAATATTATAAAATTAACAGGAAAGCTATTCGTAAGAAAGACAAAGAACGTGCGGATAAAAATTTCAATACATTTCAAAGATGTGGACATAATAGAGGGAATTGTTCTTCATTAAAAAGAGATTATGAGCTAACAAAAGAGCAACTAAAAAGACGAGAAAACAAAAGGAAGAAAAGTAAAGTTAAGAAACCAAGGACAAATGCTCATGGAATTTTGATTTGGTATAGTGGAGAATTGAATAGCTTAACACATGAAGAGTATGAAAAAATATTGTCAAGGGAATACTCGTTACAAAAAATATGTGCTATTAGAGGGTATATGGCTCAAAAATATCCATCGGAACATTTTCTGTTTGATTTTGATTTAGAACAAATGTTAAAAGACAAATGTTATTATACAGGCAGAAACAAAAATAAATACATAACAAAATGGTGGGATGGAGAAATAAGGCACTGGACAGTAAATGATGGTATATGGAAGAAATAGGTGGTGAAGTAAATGGTAAATAAACATCCATCACAGAAAGACATAGAACAGGAAAGAATAAAAGGTGCAATAAATATTTTATTAAAAAGACATAATAATCTTCCATGTTTAAAATGGGAATGCAGAAATGGTAATTATTTAACATGTAAGTATAAAGCTTGTGGCAGAGAATGTCAGTTCTTTAGTTGTTTAGGTTGTAAATATGTTAGTGAATGTGTAGGAGAAATAACAAAAGTATAATATGGAGGTAAAACAAACATGGAACAAAACATATTAAAAAGGTACAATGAAATACATATAATGCTTTGGGAAGAAGCGTTAAAACAATTTATGTATAATACAGATAGTTGTATTTCGTCATTAAAAGATATTCTTTGCGGAACAGTAGGAGAAGAACTTAGAGCCATAAAGAAGAATGCGGTGTGGTGTTTATTAGATATACGAAGTATAAAAACAAAAGCACTAAGAAAATTGTATTCAGATGGTAAGATATCACTTCTTGAAAGAAACTCACTTTTAGCTTCTAATTTATGTTCTGCTTGCTATGTTGCAATGGATGTGAAATACAAAGAAAGAGAAAGAAGTGACACCTTTAAAGTAGTTTGTTTATATTGTCCAATAACAAAATGGAGAGAAGAAAGCGGTTGCCATGAATTCCAAGTTATATCACGCAAAATAACACGTTTACGTAGATACATAATAAAATGTATGAATGATGAAGAAAAGTTCAACCTAGGGACATATATGAAGCTTAGAAATAGCATTATAAAAAAGATGTATATAGTAGCACACTTAGAATGGGGATATGAATAAATGAAGTATGAAGAATACAATATCACAGAAATAAATGATTTAAGAAAATACATGGCAGAATGCATTAAAGAACTCAACAAATGTGCGCGCTTAAATCTTAGAAATGCTATTTTAAGAAGAATAGAGTTTTTAGAATGGAGGTATGGAGATTAAATGTTAAATGGTAAAGATAATTACAGTTATGCTATAGTTCAAACAGAAACTAAGTTTCGTGATTTATTTGGAACAGCAGAACTCAATGAAGCCAGAAAGAATTACAGAAGTAAAAGAACACATAGACTTGGCTTAGGATATATTAAATATCTTGAAGCATTAACAGAACAAAAACTAAAAGAACAGGATGGCGAAACAAATGAGGATTGAAAAAGAATATAATGTACAGGGACTTGCGGACAAAGTAAAAGGTTGTATTAAAACAGTATGTGAAACTAAATCAAGAAATGTGAGTCTTGATGTCATAACAGCACAGGAGATTGTAGATGTTTTGGAAACAGTAGCAAGCTGGGAAAACAAAAGAACAAAACTAAGTGATATAAGTGATGAAGAGAGATGCGAAAAGAAAAAGACATTATGTAATGATTGTTTAATGCGCTATTGTTGTAATGTGGATTGTACAAATGAACATATTACAAAACAAATGCTTGGAGATTTAGCAGAGTGTTTCGGTAAATCTTATGGTAAAAGATACACTGCTGTATGTAAGACTTGTAAATATAAAGAACAGTGTAAGGAGCTAACAAAACATGAATAAACGTAGTACAAAATGGTATAGAAAGAATGAAGCAGAGGTAATGCACAGGTTAGGTTTAAAACCTACAAGAAACAGTGGTGCTGGATGGATAGAGAAATGTGACGGAGAAAATGAACATTTCATTTGTGAATTAAAAAGTACAGACCACGAAAGTTTTAGTATTAAACAAAGTGTACTTCACGTATTAGAGCATCATGCTTTAGAAGCTCATAAAATACCTTTATTTGCCTTTCAATTCATTAACAGGGATGAAGTATGGGTAGCAATAAAAGAAGAGGATATACAGGCATATAGGGAGCTTATAGAGCGTGATGTATTAAACAAATTAGAGGAAGAAGATAGTGAATTCTTAAAAAAGTATAAAATGTGCAAAAAGGGTATTGACAACCAAGGTGAAGAAGAGTATTATAAGGGGGAGAAAGAAAGAGGGGGTTCTGAAGCTGTTAGCTTCATGCCCAACACAGATAAGTTAAACAACTTACATTCTAACTCAAATAGAGATAGTGTTATAAAACATGAACTTAATGTTATAGATGTTAATAAAGTAAAACATAACATTAATGCAAGAAATAACTATTTCAAACAAAAAGAACAGGAAAGAAGAAAACAAGAACAGAAGTTTAGAACAGAAAGGAGAAAAACAAAATAGTGGAAAGAAAGTTACAACAAAAAGGTATTGCTACATTTGAGGGTTTAACTATTGGAAAAAACAAAACAGTACAAGTTAAGTTTAAACTCCGATATGATGAAATCCTAACAAGTGTAGAACTATTGCAAGGATTAAACAATGATATTACTTTACATGCAAAAGGAGCTACGAGCAGAGCAGTAAATCTAGGTATGTTTACAATTGGAGCAATTAACTTTGACAAAGATGGAAATGCAACAATCCCATTCAAGTCACTTGTGGAAAATGTAAACTTAGACAACATTTGTTCATTGGTTGATGAAGAGTATATCATGCTTAAGTTTATGGCAGTATTAGAGTTACCAGACAATGGAGAAGAGGGAGGTGGAGAAGAATGGGAAGATTAACTTTCAGAGAACTTTCCTCAAGACGTTTTAAGGACAGAAGAAATGTGGTAATTTCAGAAGCATACAACAGTGAAACAAATAAAGTAGGATACAGTGTTGCAGAACAGCTTGTAACAGAAGAGGATGGAAAAGAAACAAAGGTATTTCTTAAAGGCAGTTTAGGAATCCTTGATGAAGATGGTTTAATCGCACTTCTTGATTGTGTTTTAGAAGCATGTGAAGCAGTTGGACTTGTAGAACATGCAGAGCCATGTGAGTGTGAATGCGAAAAAGAAAAATAAAATAAATATTGACAAAAACAAAAATATATGTTAATATTTAAGAGTAAACAAAAGAACAAAACAGATTCAGAAAACAAAGTAAAAGAGAAAAGGAGAAAGAAAAATGGCAAAGAATTGGACAGCTTATGAAGCGGCAAAGGAAATTATTGAGGGAAAGAACAAAGAAAATATCTGTGAGATTGGTTCACGTTATCCAATGCTTACAAGAGAAGTAGCAGTTGCGGGAAATAAAATCCTTGTAATTCTTAAAGCACTTCCAAAGGTAACAGCAAGAGTTCTTGAAACAGGACTTAAATATGGTGTTGAAATGGATGCGCCAGAGACAGAAGAGGAAATAAAAGAAGCTGAAACAGAAGCAGAGGACGAGGATTTTGATTATACAGATATGACAGCGGCAAACCTTTACAAGATGTGTTGTGCAAGAGGAATCTCTTCTAAGTGTAAATCAAGAAAGAAAGACGCACTGATTGAACTTCTTGAAAAGTTTGACAGAGGTGAACTTGATGAGGAAGAGCCTAAGAAAGAAACAAAGAAAGCTAAAGCAACATCCAAGAAACAGGCAAAGAAAGAAGAGCCGGTAGAGGACGAGGATGATGACTGGGATACAGAGGATGAAGAAGAAAAAGACCCATATGAGGGTAAAACAGCAATGGAGCTTTTCAAAATGTGTAAAGAGCGTGGTATCAAAGCAAAAACAAAGATGAAAGCAGATGCCTATGTAAAACTTCTGAAAGCCGCTGATGCAGAGTCCGAAGCAGAAGAAGCAGAGGATGATGAAGATGACGATTGGGAAATCTAAAACAAATAAATAAAACAAACGTTGCATAGATGTTGATAAAAGGCGGGAGGTGGAAGCATGATTTCTATTTCTTGCCTTTTTAATTAAGAGGAATAAAACAATGAAAACAGAAGAGATTCTAAACCTAGATTGTACAAAACAGGAGAACATAAAAGTATTAAACAATTTTCTTTGGAAAGTAAAACCAGTTGCAAAGATGCTTGAAAAACAAAACTATACAAAAACAGAAATTGCACCACTTGAAATATTAGAAAAAGCAATGCAAGGAATCTGTATAAGGTATGATTACAGGACACAGAGTTTTATGCCATATTATGAACAACTTAATGAAACAAGAAAGTTTGTATTCTATTCATGTTGTTGTATCAAAGTAAGGGAAAAGCATGATTGGATTGGAACAGTATATGGCAAAACATTATGGGAGTTGGTTGCAAAGATTATTGTAAAGATATATGCAGACATTAAAGCGGATGCAAAGAAAGGAACAAACGAATGAAAGAACTGATATTTTATACAGACGGTGCTTGTAGTGGAAACCCGGGCGTAGGTGGATGGAGTTATGTTGAACTTTTAAAATGTGACAGCGGATATAAAACAAATGTAACAAAAGGAAACAAACATAAAACAACGAACAATGAAATGGAATTAACAGCAGTATATATGGCATTAGTAAAAGCCTTTAAGAGCAAAGCAAAAAAGGTGACAGTATATTGTGACAGCGCATATGTTGTGAATGCTATAACAAAAGGATGGCTTTTAAACTGGTACAAGAATGGATGGAAAACAAAAGAGGATAAGCCGATAAAGAATAAACAAATATGGGAAAAGATGTTCAAGCTTGTATATGAGAAGAAAATGGTCATAAACATGGTACATATAAAAGGACATAATGGTGACCCATTAAATGAACTTGCAGATAGAAGTGCAGTAGAAGCAAAACAGGAGCTGTCGGAGGATTAAAGCCATGTTAATAGCAGAAAAGATTATAAGTAAACAGTTTAAAGCTAAAACAATGAAACAGGCATATCTTGAATGTTGTAAATGGATATCAACAAACATTATAGCAAAGAATAATTCAAGAAACATAAGCTACAACATAAAGAAAAATGAAAGCAATGGAATTGGTTGTGTAGAATTAGAAGTGTATGTATTTACAGATGAATCAGAAATATTTGAACATAACTGTGATATCTGTAAAGAGTTTGCGGGAGCATTCTTCAACAAAGAAAATAAATACAGATGTGAAGTATGTAAAACACCACCATATAGAAAAAGGCTTGAAATAAAACTTGAAACATTAAAAAATGGAATGGGTGATTTCATGAAAGGATTAAAGAAACTATGAGAAAACTATTTGAAGCAGTAGGAAGTTCTTTTACAGAAACTATTTCACAGGCGCGTAATTGGCTTGTAGAACGGTTTGAAGAGCTTAAGTGTATTATTTATATACTACTCCCATATGTGCTGATAAAAAGCCATATAGGGGCATTAGAAAGCATTGTAGTAACATTGGTTGTAGTATTCATATTAAATTTTATTACAAGAGTAAAACATAAAATGCGGAATGAAACAAAAGACGGTTTTCCGATATCAGAATACAGGTACACAGTAAAAGACACAGATGGTATTGTTAGTATAAAGGAACAAGATACACATGAAGCAATATTGTATTTATGTGATGTAGAAGATTATTTAAGAAGAAAAGGGTTGATATGATGTTACACAGTCCATGTAAGAATTGTGAAGAAAGAATATTACATTGCCATGAAATGTGTACCAAGTATTTAGAATATTATGAAGCAAATGAAAAAAGTGAAAGCAGAAAGAACAAAAGCCAAGAAAGAGATTTACTTTTCAGACCAAACAAACAAAGGAAAGCAAAATAAACCTTGCTTATTTTATTAAATAATTATTGACAAACAGATAGTAACATGCTATAATAAAATGGAATTAAGGAAATGTTTTAGGATAGAAGCATATAAGTAACAGCCATAAATGTTAGCCAAAATATAAATGAATAAAAACAGTGGATGTATAAAACAAAAATAAAAAGCCATGTTTGTACTTATAAAATAATTTCGTTCATATATACACATAAACCTCGTATACTTGATTAGTTTTATATGTTCACTGTTTTTATATAAAAGAAATACTGGTGAGGGAGAAGCAAAACAAAGCGAACTTCCTTGCCTTATTTGATATTATGGAACAAATAAATAAAAGGAGTGTGAACAGAAATAAATGGCAACAAATAAGAAGTCTCCAAAAGTATTACGTAATGGAGTAGAAAATTTAATTCCTATGAATGAGAGAACGCCAGAAGAAAGAAAAAGAATCGGACAGTTAGGTGTTGAAGCAAGAAAGAAGAAACGTGATGAAAAAATGGCATTACAGCAATGTATGAAAGCATTACTAACAATGGATATAACAACAGAAAAACAAAAACAAGTATTAATGCATATGGGTTTCAAAACTGGTGAACTAACAAACCAAAATTTATTGATGGTTGCATTATTCAAAAAAGGCTTAACTGGTGATGTAGGAGCAATAAAAGAAATTGTTTCAATGATGGATAAGTTAGATATGTTCAAACAAACAGGTAAAGTACAGAATGAAGTAACAATCAATCTCATAACACAGGGGGATGTATATGAACCAAGTGCAAAAGATGATGAGGAAATATGGAATGCAGAAAACGGAACAGATTGGCTTGAAGAACAGGAATCAGAAGAGGAAGAATGGGGCAATGATGTATATGGCGGTAAATAAGCTCATATAAGCGTTTTAAATCATTAGCTTTATAAAGTATAAGCCTATATAAATAAAACAGCTAGAAAAGGCAGATAGGAGGGTTAAAATGGGTATGCATGAAAAAGCATATAGCAAAGCAAAAGAAGAATTAGAACAAATGCAAAACCTAAACGCAGATATAGAAGATGAAAAACAAAGCAAGTACCTAGTAGTATATACACAGTTAGATGAACTAGGAGCAGAAACAAAACAAACAAATAAAACATTATGCTATGCAGAAAACATACATGAAGCAAAACACAAAGCAGTAGTATTACTTGCATTAAAGAACTGTAAAGTAAAAAGCGTAAAATACATGGGCAAGCTATTATATTAAACAGAACACCATGTGAATAATAAAAAGCTATGTAAGAAAACATAGAACAAACACAAAACAGAACAAAGGCAAGCAGAACAAAGGCATATAGAATATATATAGTAAAGTGGAGAAAACAATGAATAAAACAAAAGAAAGGATGTAAGAATATGGAAGAACTAAACATAGTGTATAAACCAATTAAAGAACTAAAACCATATAAGAAGAACGCGAAGAAACACAGCAAAGAACAAGTAGAACAAATAGCAAACAGTATTAAAGAATTTGGATTCACTCAGCCAGTAATCATTGATAAAAACAATTGTGTTGTAGCAGGACATGGTAGAATATTAGGAGCAAAGAAAGCAGGATTAAAACAAGTACCTACTGTTTGTTTAGAAGATTTGACAGAAGAACAAATAAAAGCATATAGGCTAGTAGATAACAAACTAAATGAAAGTGAATGGGATATAGAATTTTTAAATGAGGAGTTAGAAGAATTGTTTGATAGTGACATTAATATGTCTGATTTTTCGTTTAAAAGAACAATGATTGATGAATTAGAGGAAGAGATAGAAGTAGAAAAGGATGTAAAAGCAGAAGTACCTTTTACCAGATATGTTGATGAAAATACACAGTATGTTGTTCTTAAGTTTGACAATACAAGAGATTGGAATCATATATTTTCTATTTTAGGATTAAAAACAGTAAAAGCGTTTAGTACAAAAAAAGATGGTAAAATATCACAGGGGTTTATGAGGACTGGTATTGGAAGAGTTGTAGATGGAATGGAAGCAATAAAGAAGATAAGGGAGAACTGATATTATGTTAGATTTTAATAAAGAGCTAAAAGTGGCGTATTGTTGTCCATCATATAATAGACCATTCTGTAGAACAGCAAGATATATAAAGGAAACAAACATATATATAGATAAGTCAGAAAAAGAAGCATATGAAGAAGCTAACAAAGGATATGGAAATATTGTTATATGTGATGATGGAATACAAGGAAATCTTCCAAGAGTTAGGAATTATATGTTAGACAAGGAATTTGAAAATGGGGCAGATATCGTTGTTATGATGGATGATGATGTTGAGCATTTAGGTTGGTTTTCTGTGGATGAAAATACAAATTATGGATATGTAAAACATAAAATAAAACCAAAGGATGTAAATGATTTTATTTTATATGGTTCTATCTTGTGTGAAGAATGGGGCTTTGGAATGTGGGGATGTAATCACATAAATGACCCAATGATGTATAGCCACTATTCCCCGTTTAGCACACATAGTGGATGCGTTGGGCAATTTATGGTATTCACAAAAAATGAATTAAGGTTTGACGAAACATTACCACTGAAAGAAGATTACGATATGAATATTCAGCAGAATAATAAATACAGAGGGGTATTGATGCTTAATTTTGCATTTGTAAAAGGTGATTTTGGAAAGTTGAGCGGAGGTACAGCTATCAGAAGAAACAGCAAAAGGGAATTAGACCAGTTTGTTTTGTTTAAGAAAAAATGGGGCAGTGACATAGTTACAGGAGCAAACGTAAAACAAGGAAATCAAAGAGGTGGTAATAAAAAGTCATCGTATGATTTTAGCCATCCCAATGTTAAGATACCAATAAAAGGAATTTAAGCACTCATTTTAGGGTGCTTATTTTATTATATAAATA
>ERZ1034842.294-NODE-294-length-23267-cov-15.524772_pt1 | contig 23267 bp, 15 predicted proteins | sample MGYA00520634_ERZ1034842 | MGnify/ENA primary metagenome ERZ1034842 (study PRJEB33766, sample SAMN09781734) | gut metagenome | biome: gut microbiome | host: Homo sapiens | place: Madagascar | study: EMG produced TPA metagenomics assembly of the PRJNA485056 data... | reverse complement strand
GCCGCTTTCGTTGTCTGCCGGTTTGTCTAAGTCTGTAACAACTGGACCGTTAAAAGTGGGCTAGGTGTTACAGATCGAGATACTTACGAACCGCGCCGTCCCTTTGTCTCAATCTGTAACATCTGGGACTGATTTTGCCGAGTTACTGTTACAGATTGAGATTATTCCCTTGAGGGGATTCGAATGTCTCGATCTGTAACAGATAGACCGCAAAATGGGCTTTAGCTGTTACAGATCGAGATGTTTGGGAATCCGGCAGAGCCATCGCGGCAAAACCACCATAAAGGTGCCTGTCCCCTTTGTGGTGGTTTAGGGCTCCCAGGGGCAGGGGGCTTCGATGTGGGTGTGCTCGCCGGTTACGGGATGCGTGAAGGACACGCTGTGGGCGTGGAGCATCAGGCCGCAGGGACGCGGCGTTCCGTACAGGTCATCGCCCACCAGGGGATGGCGCTCGCTGGCCAGATGTACGCGGATCTGGTGCTTGCGGCCGGTGAGCAACTCGACATCGATATACGAGCGCGTGGGCAGGCCGCGGCGGCTCTTAAGACGCTTGAGCACCTTCACGCGCGTTTGAGACGGCTTGCCGCTGGCGCCGACGCGCATCTTTCGGCTGTCGTGACGGTCGCGGGCGATGGGCTTGTCGATGAGCTTTTCGTTCCAGTCGATCTTGCCCTCGGCGAGCGCCAGGTAGTGCTTTTCGAAAGCGTGGTCGATGACCATCTGGTCAAAGGCGGGCTGCGTCTGCTTGTCGAGCGAGAACAGCACCACGCCGGTGGTGTCGCGGTCCAGGCGGTTGAGCGGCTGCATGTCGGTCGCGGCAAAGCCGTCGCCCATCGCCAGTAGCAGGTCGCTGGCGTAGTCGGTGAGCGTGCGCTCGCCGGTGCCGTCGCCGTGGACGATCATGCCGGCAGGCTTGTCGATGGCCATGAGCCAGGCGTCGCAGTAGAGGACTTGAGGTTCTTCGTTCACGTGTAAGCCTTTCGGTTAGCTGATTCCCACAAACATGCAGCCCGAGGTCGCCCCGCGTAGGCGGGCGGCGGGCTTGCGGCCGGCCTGCGCTGCTTCGACGGCACGACGGACGCGGGCGACGGCACGGCCCACCTCATCCGTCTCGAGCAGCGTTCCGTCCACCATGAGACGACGCACGCCAGCATCGAGCAGCTGAGGGACCTGCGGCGTGAGGTCGATGGGGTAGGCATCGTACAGGCGAGAGCGGCCGTGGATGTCGGTGCGGACGGGCATGACATTTCCGTCGATATTCTTGAGCGAGAGCTTGCGGGCACGCAGGCGGCAGTTGGCACAATCGTGGATGCAGCCGTTGGCAACCTGCAGAATGCAATGCTCGCTCGTCATAACGCGCGGGCGGCCGAAAACGGTGATGCCCAGAGCCGCAGGCGCGGCGGCGCCGAGCGAGACAATCTCGTCGAGCGTGATCTCGGGTGAGAGCCAAAACGCGCCGGCTCCGCGATCAGCGAGTGCCTCCATGCAGGGCGTGTTGTGCACCGGCAGGCAAGAGCGAATCTCGACCGTGGCGCCGGCCTGCGCGGCTACGGCGAGCTCGGAGATATTGCCGACGGCGACAGTCGCTCCAGCAAGAATCCAGGGATCGACGCGCTCGTGGTCAACGGCGCGGCAGACCTCGTCGAGTACGGGCACGATACCCTGCTCAAATGCATCGGCAGGGGAGAGTCCGACAGCCTTGAGCGCATCGGTGGTCATGTAGATGCGTGCGGCGCCCTCGGCACGAGCTGCCTCGGCGGCTTCGAGCGTGGTGACGGCGGCGCAGATCTGCGGCTCGTCGCGGTAATGCGCGGGCATGGCGCGCGTACATTTGTCGAGTACCGGCAACTCGAGCGTTTTTGCGCGCTCCTCGTACGGCGCCAGAATGGCCTCCTCCAATGCCTTACAGGCGGCGGCGCGCACCTTGTGCACGGCGGAGAATCCCATACCGCAGCCGGCGTCGAGCGAAACGTCAAAGCTCGTTGCCTCAAAGGGCGAGGAGCCCATGCGGCCCACATGCTCAACCAGGTCTGCCGCCTCGACGGCGCGGGTCTTGGCGGCCTCGACGGTGAAGCCCGTGGCGGCGGCGGTGAGCGCGGGGTTGTCACAGCAGGTGAGTGTGACAGCAAACGGCTCGCCCAGGCGCGCCACGACGGACACATCAACAGCTCGGCGGCGCAGCACATCGCGCTTGAGCGCGGCGCCGGCGGCGTCGATGGCACGCTGACTGCGAATCACGCGGACGCGGCAGCCCTCGGGCATGCTGCGGGGCACGCGACATTCGATGATGTCGCCCGCGGCGGCATCATCGGCGGCAATGGTGGTCAGGAACTGGTCGAACTCATCGTCGTGGCGAAGCTCCAGCAGGTCGCCCTTGTCCACGGGCTCAAACAACTCAATGCGGGCGATGGCGGCGCGGCGACGGCGGTCGTCGGGCTTGAGGCCGCGCACATCGCGGTTGGCCGAGCGGCTGCCTAGCACCGTGCCCACGATCTGGCCGCGGTTGTTGGAACGCTCATAGCTCATCATCTCGTCGCCCGAGGTGCCGTCCTGATAGGCGTGCGTAAAGTCGCGGTTGAAGCAGCGCTTGAGCTGGCGCTGGCGGGCGGCTTCCTCGTCCTTGGCAACGGTGGCTCCGGATAGCATGTCGTCAATCTGCCGACGATACACATCGACGATGGAGTACACGTAGTCCGGTGCCTTCATGCGGCCCTCGAGCTTGAGCGATGCGGCGCCAGCGTCGTACAGACGGCGGACGAGCTGCGAGGTGTTGGTATCGCGCGGGCACAGCGCGCGCTCGCGACCGGCAGGGGAGAGAGAGCGGCCGTTCTCGTCGATCAGCTCGTAGGGCAGGCGGCAGGGCTGAGCACACATGCCGCGGTTGGCCGAGCGGCCTGCCATGGCAAAGCTCGAAAGCAGACACAGACCCGAGTAGCAAAAGCAGATGGCGCCGTGACTAAAGACCTCAAGGTCCACATCGGGCGCGGCGTCGTGAATGGTGGCGATCTCGTCGATAGAAAGCTCGCGCGAGAGAGTCACGCGGTCGGCGCCCTGCTCGCGGCACCAGATGGTCCCGCGGTCGTCATGGATGTTCGCCTGCGTGGAGATGTGCGTCTCGATGCCGGGCATGGTGCGCTTGACCTCAAAGAACAGGCCCCAGTCCTGGATGATGAAGGCATCGGCGCCCAGCGTGGAGCAGCGATGGATGAGATCTAGCGCTTCGCCCATCTCGGACTGCTTGATGACGATATTGACCGTGACGTAGACGCGCGAGCCGGCCAGATGCGCGGCGCGGCACGCCTGCTCAAAGGCCTCGTCGGTAAAGTTGGTTGCCTTGCGGCGGGCGTTGAAGCTGCCCATGCCGCAGTAGATGGCATCTGCCCCGGCGGCGAGTGCGGCGGCAAAGGGCTCGGGCCCTCCGGCGGGGGCCAAGAGCTCGGGTCTGCGGTTGGTGGTTCGACTGGCGGTTGCGGTCATATCCTGCCTTTCAAAATGCTCAGATACTCAAAAGTATAGTGGCGCCATCGCGGCGGACGAGCCCTGTGGCTCAAGCAGGACAAAGTCTTCAGGCAGGTCGCCGGTCACGCCGTTCAGCGGCCGACAGGTGCCGTTGGGCGATAAAATATTCTCGCAACGTGATAATAATCTTGCATCGCGCGGAAACCTTGAGTACTATCCCAATCAAGCGCGGCGTTCAGACCGAACTGTGCCTCCCGGTGTGAACGCCGCGCTCACGCTCTCTCAACTGATCGTAAGGAGATAAACATGAGCAAGACCGTCGTGTCTTCCGATAACGCACCTGCAGCCATCGGCCCGTATTCCCCCGGCATCCAGACTGGCAACATGGTGTTCCTGTCCGGCCAGCTGGGCATCGACCCCGCAACCGGCAAGATGCCCGAGGGCGTCGAGGCCCAGGCTAAGCAGTCCCTTGCTAACGTCGAGGCCCTGCTGACCGCTGCCGGCGCCACCTTTGCCGATGTCGTCAAGACCACGGTCTACCTGGCCGACATCGCCGACTTCGCTGCCGTGAACGAGATCTACGCCTCCAAGTTCGAGGCCCCGTTCCCCGCGCGCAGCGCTTTCCAGGTTGCCGCCCTTCCGGCCGGCGGTCTGGTCGAGATTGAGGTCGTCGCCGCTCTCTAAGGCGTTGGCAACAACTAAACATGACATGCAAAAAGACCCTGCAGTGCGAGCTGCAGGGTCTTTTGTCAAGTGACGGATTGCTTGTGGAGTCACCAAGGGTAGCCTTTTTGTTTGTTAGCCTTCCTTGCGGACTTTTTGCAGGTAGCGGTAGACGCTGGGCTCCGAGATGCCCAGCGCGGTGGCGGCGCAGGCCACGGCGCCCTTGAGCATGAACACCCCGTTGCCGTTGAGGTGGCGAATGACGTCGACGCGGTCGCTCTGACCAAGCGACACTACATCCAGCCCGCGCGCGCTCAGCAACTCGGCAATGCTGCGGTCGATGAGCTCCTGTGTAGACTCCGAAAGACTTTCGACCTCGATAGGGGCGGGCTCCGTGCGCGTCGGCGCCGCGTCGAAGCATGCCATGAGCTGCTGCGCCATGGCGTTGATGGAGCGCACGGTCGAGAGGTCGGTGTTGACGCAGAGCATACCGACGATCTCGTCATTCTCGCGGATAAAGTACGTCGCGGACTCCAGCGTCTTGCCGCCGGCGCCGCGCCCCTCGTAGCCCGTAATAAACGGCAGGTCGCGATACTTGGGGTCGTGCATGATCTTGAGCGCCAGATCGGTGGCAGGACCGCCGATCTTACGGCCGCTCACGATGCCGTTGCGAATATCGACGATGGCGTGGTCGGGATCCGAGAAATCGTGCAGCACGATTTCGCTGTTCTTACCGAGTATCTGCTCCAGGAAATCGACCATCGGCAAAAAGCGGCGTACGGTCTCGTTCACGGGCAACTCCTTTGGGTGAAATCGGAAATGTTCATAACAATTTTTTCTCATGGTAACACGCTGCTCATCATCTCGTATATCCGCAGGTACATTGCGTAATGCAGACGAACGGTATGATTTTGGCGGTAAACGGTCGACCAAAAGAAAAGTAAGATGTTATTTAGACCAGACACATTCCTGACCTGCGGAAACGAGTTATTTCAGCCGAAGAATAGTCTGATAACAAAAAATTATTATTGAGAATGAGAACCATCTTTAATACGATATGCAACGAAGGCACAACCTCAACCCCGCACTGCGTCACAATAGAGCGTCAGATGCGAAAACAACTATTTCGAGGATTGGTGGTCAAATGACCCAGGAGACGGTTACGAACGGCACTGAAGCCCTGTTCACTCGTGAAGGCATGCCTCCCGTTAAGGAAATGATCCCGTGTGCCCTTCAGCACGTACTGGCTTCGTTTGCCGGTATCATCACCCCGGCTGTCATCATGGCCGGTGTGTACGGTTTCAATAGTCAGCAGAGTACCGACATCATTCAGGTCGCGCTCATTCTTTCGGCGATCGATACGGCCCTTCAGGCCTTCGCTCCCTTCCGTCGCATCGGCGGCGGCCTGCCCATCGTCATGGGCGTTTCGTTCGCGTTCCTGCCGGCTCTGCAGGCCATGGGTGCCTCGGGCTTTAGCTTTGGTGCGCTGCTGGGCGGCGAGATCGTCGGCGGCGCCGTCGCGGTCCTCTTTGGTCTGGCCTACAGCAAGATCAAGTGGCTGTTCCCGCCCGTCGTGACCGGTACGGTCATCTTCTCCATCGGCGTTTCGCTGTATCCCACGGCCGTCAAGTATATGGCCGGCGGTATGGGTACGCCGCTGTGGGGCACTCCGCAGGCCTGGTGCGTCGCTCTGATCACCTTCGCCGTGGTCTTTGCGCTCGCCAACTTTGGCAAGGGCACGCTCAAGCTGGGATCCGTGTTCTTTGGCATGATCGTTGGCATGATCGTCTCCATCCCCTTTGGCATGATCGACTTCTCCAGCGTCGCCACCGCTCAGGTCTTCGCCCTTCCCAAGCTCATGCCCTACGCGCTCGAGTTTGATCCCGAGGTCTGCATTACCCTCGCTGTTGTGTTCCCCATGGTTGCCATCCAGGTTATCGGTGACGTCTCCGCCGCCTGCCTGGGCTCCATCGACCGTATGCCCACCGAGCGCGAGCTCTCCGGCGCCATCGTCTCCCAGGGTCTCACCTCTATGGTCGGCGGCTTCCTCGGCGGCCTTCCCACCAGCGCCCTTGGCCAGAACGTGGGCATCATCTGCTCCAACAAGGTCGTCAACAAGTGGGTCTTTGTGATCATCGCGGCCGTCTTTGCCATCGCCGGTCTGTTCCCGCAGCTCTCTGCCGTGCTCTCCGCAATCCCGCAGCCCGTCATCGGCGGCGCTACCGTCGGCGTCTTTGGCACCATCACCATGAATGGTGTGCGCATGTTCACCCGCGAGGGCCTCACGCAGCGCACCACCACCATCGTCGGTACCTCGGTCGTCTTTGGCCTGGGCATCTGGATGGCCAGCGGCTGCCTCGCCGGCGAGGGCATGCCCACCTGGGTGTCCACCGTCATCGGCTCCAACGCCGTGACCCCCACCGCCATCATGGCCATCGCGCTCAACCTGATCCTTCCGCAGACGCCGGTCGTGGCTCAGCATATCGATGCCGCCAAGGATGCTGCCGTGGATCTGGTCTTGCCCGAGAGCAAGAAGTAACCAATTCGGTGCTACTCGTCGGCGGACGTATCGCCTCGTCCGTCGACGTCTTGCGGCGCCAAGCCGCACTTCAAAGGGCTTGCCCCTTTGGTGAAGCGTTGACGGGAGAGGGCCCGTTTCCGGTGTAGGCCGGCGCTTCGCACTTCCGCTATGTCAGAGGTGTCAAACCCCGTCTCTGATGTTGAAGGGAGCACTCATGCTTCTGGTCGCTAACGGTTCCGTCTTTACCCGCAACGCTCAGACCCCGTTCATTCCCAACGGTGCGGTCGCCATCGACGGTGACACGATCGTGGAAGTGGGCCCCGAGCGCGAGCTCAAGGCCAAGTACCCGGATGCCGAGTACGTCGATGCCCAGGGCAACCTCATCATGCCCGGACTCATCAACTGCCACACCCACATCTACTCGGGTCTGGCCCGCGGTCTTGCCATTAAGGGCTGCAACCCCACCAACTTCCTGGAGAATCTTGAGCAGCAGTGGTGGAAGATCGACGACAACCTGACGCTCGACGGCACCAAGGCAAGCGCCTATGCCACGATTCTGGACTCCATCCGCGATGGCGTCACCACGATCTTCGATCACCACGCGAGCTTCTGCGAGATCCCGGGCAGCCTCTTTACCATTAAGGACGCCGCGCAGGAGCTGGGCATGCGTTCGTGCCTGTGCTACGAGGTCTCCGATCGCCGCGGTCAGGAAAAATGCGACCAAGCCATTGCCGAGAACGCCGAGTTTGCCCAGTGGGCCGCCAAGGAGCGTCGCGATAACGACAACCACATGATCGCCGCCATGTTTGGCGGACATGCCACCTTTACGCTGTCGGACGAGACCATGGATAAGATGGCCGAGGCCAACAACGGCCTGACCGGCTTCCACATCCATGTGTGCGAGGGCATGAATGACGTGTGGGACTCCCGCCTCAACCGCGGTGGCATCAGCCCCGTCGAGCGCCTGCTGCAGCACAATCTGCTGGGTCCCGACACCATGCTCGGCCACTGCATCCACGTGACGCCTGCCGAGATGGATATCGTCAAGGAGTCCGGTACCTGGCTCGTCAACAACCCCGAATCCAATATGGGCAACGCCGTGGGCTGCGCCCCCGTGCTCGAGTTCTTCCGCCGCGGTATCCCCGTGTGCATGGGCACCGACGCCTACACCCACGATATGCTCGAGAGCCTTAAGGTCTTCCTGATCATTCAGCGCCACAACGCCGCCATGCCCAACGTGGGCTGGTGCGAGGCCATGACCATGCTGTTCGAGAACAACGCCAAGATGGCGAGCAAGTACTTCGATCGCAAGCTCGGCGTGCTCGAGGCCGGCGCTGCCGCCGATGTCATCGTCATGGACTACAAGCCCTTTACGCCGCTGAGCGAGGAGAATATCGACGGCCACATGCTCTTTGGCATGATGGGCAAAAACTGCCGCACCACCATCATCAACGGCCGCGTCCTGTACAAGGATCGTGAGTTCGTTGGGATTGATGAGGACAAGATCAACGCGTGGACCATGGCCGAGTCCAAGAAGCTCTGGAGCACGCTCAACGATCGCGTGTACTAATTCCAATTGGAGATTCGCGCGCGTCGGATGTTTCGCCGCATCCGACGCGCGCATAGGCGGCCTCCGCGGGGTCGCCGGCGCTGTGCTAGCGCTACACCGTATTTGCGCCCGTCGCGCGGTCTCGCCGGGCGTTACAGAGAGGAGCTCACTATGAGCGACATCATGAGGCCGATCCCGTTTTCGCAGCTGATGAACTGGATCATCGAGGAGCACAAGACCCAGGACGCCATCTTTGGCGTGCGTAAGATGGTCACGACCAACCAGGAGGGTGCGCTTCCCATTTTTGACGAGCGCATCGAGACTCCGTTTGGCCCGGCTGCCGGTCCCAATACGCAGCTAGCCCAGAACATCGTGGCCTCTTATGTGGCCGGTTCTCGCTTCTTTGAGCTCAAGACCGTCCAGGTTATGGACGGCGAGGAGCTCTCCAAGTGTGTGAACAAGCCCTGCATCGTGGCGCAGGACGAGTGCTACAACTGCGAGTGGTCGACCGAGCTCGAGGTTCCGCAGGCCTTTGCCGAGTACGTGAAGGCATGGTTTGCCTGCCACCTGATCGCTCGCGAGTACGGTCTGGGCAGCCCGGACGGCTTTGTCTTCAACATGTCGGTGGGCTATGACCTGGAGGGCATTAAGAGCCCCAAGGTCGACGCCTACATCGAGGGCATGAAGGATGCCAGCGGCTCCGACGTCTGGAACGAGTGCCGTGCCTGGGCGCTTGCCAACCTAGACAAGTTTGAGCATGTCGACGCCGCATTTGTCGAGTCCATCCCGGCGCGCGTCTCCAACTCCATCACCGAGTCTACCCTGCACGGCTGCCCGCCCGCCGAGATCGAGCGCATTGCGACCTACCTCATCACCGAGAAGGGCCTCAATACCTACATCAAGTGCAACCCCACGCTGCTGGGCTATGAGTTTGCCCGCCAGCGTCTGAACGAGCTGGGCTTTGACTACATCGTCTTCGACGATACGCACTTCCGCGAGGACCTGCAGTGGGCTGACGCCGTGCCCATGTTCGAGCGCCTGATTGCCCTGTGCGCCGAGCGCGGCCTGGAGTTTGGCGTCAAGCTGACCAACACGTTCCCCGTCGACGTGACGAGAAACGAGCTGCCCTCCACCGAGATGTACATGTCGGGCCGTTCGCTGTTCTCACTGACCATCGAGGCCGCCCGTCGCATTACCGAGCAGTTCGATGGCAAGCTGCGCATCAGCTACTCCGGCGGCGCCACGGTCTACAACATCCGCGCCCTGTACGATGCCGGCATTTGGCCCGTCACCCTGGCGACCGACGTGCTCAAGCCCGGTGGCTACGAGCGCTTTAGTCAGATGGCCGGCGAGTTTACCGACCTGGATGGCAAGCCGTTCGCGGGCGTCTCTCTCGAGGCTGTGACGGCGATTCAGACCGACTCGCTCACCAACCCGCTCTACAAGAAGCCGCTGCGCCCGCTGCCCGATCGCAAGGTCGCCGGCAAGAGCCCGCTTTCCGACTGCTTTACCACGCCGTGCCGCACGAGCTGCCCCATCCAGCAGGATATCCCCGCCTATCTGGCGGCTGTTGACGAGGGCCGTTACGAGGACGCACTCAACATCATCATCGAGCGCAACGCCCTGCCGTTCATTACCGGCACCATCTGCCCGCATCCCTGCGGCCGTGCCTGCGAGCGTGCATTCTACGAGCCCGAGGGCGCCCAGATCCGCGCCAGCAAGCTCAAGGCCGCCCGCGAGGCCATGACCGCCGTGCTGCCCAAGCTGCGCGCCCAGGCCATCGCCAACGACGGCGAGCGCAACGTTGCCGTTATCGGCGGCGGCCCGGCCGGTCTGGCGACGGCGTTCTTCCTGACGCGCGCCGGCGTGCCCGTTACCATCTTCGAGGCCCGCGACTCTCTCGGCGGTGTGGTCCGTCACGTCATTCCTGAGTTCCGTATTGCCAGCGATGATATCTCCCACGATGCTGAGCTCTGCCTGGCCTTTGGCGCCAAGGTGCAGCTCAACGCCCGCGTGGAGTCCATCGACGAGCTCAGGGCCCAGGGCTTTACCGACGTGGTCGTGGCCACCGGTGCCTGGATGCCCGGCTCTGCGGGCCTGGGCGAGGGTGCCGAGCTCGACGTGCTGGAGTTCCTCGAGGCCGCCAAAAAGGGCGAGAAACTCGAGCTGGGCGAGGACGTCGTGGTCATCGGCGCCGGCAACACCGCCATGGACGCGGCGCGCGTGGCCAAGCGCCTGGCTGGCGTGAAGAACGTGCGCCTGGTGTATCGCCGCACCAAGAAGCAGATGCCCGCCGACGAGGAAGAGCTCGATCTTGCTCTTGCCGATGGCGTTGAGTTCTGCGAGCTGCTGGCGCCCAAGGCGCTCAACGGCGCCGTGCTGACCTGCGACGTCATGGAGCTTGGCGAGCCGGATGCAAGCGGCCGTCGCAGCCCCGTCGCCACGGGCGAGACCGTCGAGCTTTCCGCCACCACGGTGATCTGCGCCGTGGGCGAGGGCATCGATGCCAGCCTGTACGATGCCGCGGGCGTTGAGCATGACCGTCGCGGCCGCCTTGCCGCCACTTCCACCGGCGTCGAGGGCGTCTGGGCTGCAGGCGACTGCCGTCGCGGTCCGGCCACCGTGGTCGAGGCTATTGCCGACGCCGCCGAGGTCGCCCGTGCCATCGCCGGCGTGGACTTTAACAAGTACGTCGACTGCAACGAGCAGGCCGGTCGCGAGGACACCTGCTACGAGCGCAAGGGGTCGCTGTGCCGTGACAAGCGCAACTGCACCAAGACTCGCTGCCTGGGCTGCGGCTCGGTGTGTGAGGTCTGCTGCGACGTGTGCCCCAACCGCGCCAACGTTGCCATTAAGGTCCCGGGTCTGGACAAGCACCAGGTGGTACATGTCGATGGCATGTGCAACGAGTGCGGCAACTGCGCTGTGTTCTGCCCCTACCAGGAGGGCCGTCCCTACAAGGACAAGCTCACCCTGTTCTGGAGCGAGCAGGACATGGAGAACTCCGAGAACGAGGGCTTCCTGGTCGTGGACGAGGACCACTTTAAGGTCCGCGTCGCCGGCACGGTCCGCACCGTCTCGGTCGATGCCGTCAACACCGGCCTTCCCGAGGCCGTCCGCCTGACCATCAGGGCCGTGCGCGACAACTATTCGTACCTTCTTAAGAAATAGGCGAGTCTTTTATGGCCAAAGCTATTCAACATAATGTGGCCTACGTTGCCTGCGGAAGCGGTTGTGCTTCCGCAGGCGGCGACGCCCGCTGCAGCGAAGGCTGCATTGGCTGTGGCGCCTGCGTCACGGCCTGCCCCCACGGTGCCATCGAGCTGTTCGATGGCGTCGCCCGCGTGGACCGCTCCAAGTGCACGGGCTGCGGCCTGTGCGGTATGGCGTGCCCGCAGCGCGTGATTGCCTTCGTCCCCGGCTACCAGAACATCCTGGTGCGTTGCAACAACACCGATAAGGGCGCCATTGCCCGCAAGATCTGCGACACCAGCTGCATCGGCTGCGGCATGTGCGCCAAAAAGTGCCCCGCTGGCGCTATCCGTATCGAGGACAACTGCGCCCATATCGACGGCACGGATTGCCTGTCGTGCGGTATGTGCGCCGTCGTGTGCCCGCATGGCGCCATCCACGACCGCACCGGCATCGCCGCCGGCGTGTAGAAGGGAATCACCATGGCACAGGAATTCACTTTTACCGTTAACGGCGTGGAGCGCACGACGACGGAAAACAAGCCGCTGCTGCGCTACCTGCGCGACGACCTGAACATCCACTCCGCCAAAGACGGCTGCTCCGAGGGCGCCTGCGGCACCTGCACCATCCACGTGGACGGTGCGGCCGTGAAGGCGTGCGTGCTGACTACCGCCCTTGCCGCCGGCCGCGACATCGTGACCGTCGAGGGCCTGCCCGAGGACGTGCGCGAGGCCTTTGTGTACGCCTTTGGCGCCGTGGGCGCCGTGCAGTGCGGCTTTTGCATCCCCGGCATGGTCATGGCGGGTGCGGCGCTTATCGCCGAGGACCCCGAGCCCACCGAGGAGCAGATCAAGTACGCCATCCGCGGCAACATCTGCCGCTGCACCGGCTACAAGAAGATCATCGAGGGCATTGCGCTGGCCGCTGCGGTGCTCCGCGGCGAAAAGCAGATCGACGAGGACCTGGAGCGCGGCGACGACTACGGCGTGGGCAAGCGCGCCTTCCGTATCGACGTGCGCAAGAAGGTGCTCGGTGAGGGCAAGTATCCCGACGACATCGACGAGCTCGATCAGCCGGGCCTGACCTATGCCAGCGCCGTGCGCTCCAAGTATCCGCGCGCCCGCGTGCTCTCCATCGACACCTCCAAGGCCGAGGCCCTGCCCGGCGTGGTGGGCATCCTGCGCGCCGAGGACGTGCCGGTCAACCAGGTCGGCCATCTTATCCAGGACTGGGACGTCATGATCGCCCAGGGCGACATCACCCGCTGCGTGGGCGACGCCATCGTACTGGTAGTTGCCGAGGACGAGGCAACGCTCGAAAAGGCCAAGAAGCTCGTAAAGATCGAGTACGAGCCGCTGGAGCCCGTGCGTAATATTGTCGAGGCAAGGGCCGAAGACGCACCGCGCCTGCACGACAGCTTCTTTGCCTTTGGCAACACGGTGGAGCTCAAGGACAACGTGTGCCAGAGCCGTCATGTGACGCGCGGCGACGCCGCCAAGGCGCTGGCCGAGAGCGCGTTTACCGTGACGCAGCGCTTTACCACGCTCTTTACCGAGCATGCCTTCTTGGAGCCCGAGTGCGCCGTGGCCTTCCCGTATAAGAACGGCGTCAAGGTGCAGTCGACCGACCAGGGCGCCTACGATACGCGCAAAGAGTGCGCCCACATGCTTGGCTGGGACAACGAGCCCGAGCGCGTGGTCGTCGAGACCATGCTCGTGGGCGGCGGCTTTGGCGGCAAGGAAGACGTGTCCGTCCAGCACCTGGCCGCGCTTGCTGCCTATAAGCTCCAGCGTCCTGTGAAGTGCAAGCTCACCCGCGCCGAGTCGCTCGCGTTCCATCCCAAGCGCCACGCCATGGACGGCACCTTTACGCTGGGCTGCGACGCCGAGGGCAACTTTACCGGCCTGGACTGCGAGATCAACTTTGACACCGGTGCCTACGCGTCGCTGTGCGGCCCGGTGCTCGAGCGCGCCTGCACGCACGCCGTCGGCCCCTACAAGTACCAGAACACCGACATCCGCGGTTTTGGCTACTACACCAACAACCCGCCGGCCGGTGCCTTCCGCGGCTTTGGCGTGTGTCAGTCCGAGTTTGCGCTCGAGAGCCTGATCGACCTGCTGGCCGAGAAGGTCGGCCTGGATCCGTGGGAGATTCGCTACCGTAACGCCATCGAGCCGGGCGAGGTTTTGCCCAACGGCCAGATTGCCGACTGCTCCACGGCGCTGAAGGAGACGCTGCTCGAGGTCAAGGATGCCTATTACGCGCATCCCGGCCACGCCGGCATCGCCTGCGCTATGAAGAACGCCGGCGTGGGCGTGGGCCTGCCCGATGCCGGTCGCTGCAAGATTCGCGTTGAGAATGGTCGTGCCGTGGTCTACGCCGCCACGTCCGATATCGGCCAGGGTTGCAACACGGTCTTTTTGCAGGACGTTGCCGAGGCATGCGGCCTGCCGCTGAGCTGCATTGCCAACGGCGAGTGCTCCACCGAGAACGCTCCCGACTCCGGCACCACGTCTGGCTCGCGTCAGACGGTCGTGACCGGCGAGGCCGTGCGCGGTGCCGCCTTCCTGCTGCGCGATGCCATGGTTGGCATCGAGGCCGGCAAGCCTGCGCCTACCGCCCCGGTGAGCGCCCATGGTGACGGCGTCAAGATCGAGTACGACGACGGTCGCGCCTATCAGCTACGCACACAGGAGCTCGTCGCCGGCCAGGGCATGCATCCTCAGGATCCCGCGGCCGCCATCAAGGCGCTCGAGGGATGCGAGTTTGGCTACGTGTATCTGGAGCCGACCGACAAACTGGGCGTCGACGTCCCCAATCCCAAGAGCCACATCTGCTACGGCTTTGCCACGCACGTGGTCATTCTGGATGATGACGGCCGCGTGAGCGAGGTCTATGCCGCGCACGATTCCGGCAAGGTGGTCAATCCCATCTCCATCCAGGGTCAGATTGAAGGCGGCGTGCTCATGGGTATGGGCTATGCGCTCACCGAGGACTGGCCGCTTAAGGACTGCGTACCCCAGGCAAGGTACGGCACGCTCGGGCTGTTCCGTGCGCCCGAGATTCCGGATATCCACGCCATCTACGTGGAGAAGGACGAACTGCTGCCCGTGGCATACGGCGGCAAGGGCATCGGCGAGATCGCAACGATCCCCACGGCGCCCGCCGTGCAGAATGCCTACCGCGCGTTTGACGGCAAGCTGCGTCCAAATCTGCCCATGGTGGATACGCCGTACAGCCGCGCTCGTCACCGCGGGTAGGGTAGAACGCGGACGCCCATTGCTGACGGGCTGTTCGCGCTCAACATCAACTGTATATGCTGCGCCTTTGGCCCCGGCTCCATCGCGAGCCGGGGCTTTTTGCTTGGAGCGGAAAGCGTGTCCCGGATTCGACGCTCAGAATGGGATGCGCTTTCCGGTTGGAGCTTCAAACGGAAAGTGCATCCCGGAATCCGCGCCTGGAATGGGACACACTTTCCGGTTGTCGTTCACTTGGAAACTGCATCCCAGTTTGAGCGTTCATTCTGGGACACGCTTTCCGTTAGGCCTACCATCCGGAAAGTGCATCCCGTTTTGAGCGTCCAGACTGGGACGCGCTTTCCGCCAGCGTGGCTGCTGGGAAAGCATGTCCCAGATTGGCAAGATGCGACGCGGCGAGTCGCCGTTCAGCGGCTCCTACAACTCCACCTCGTTGAGCCATGCCGGCAGAGCGGTCTGCCGGATGCCTGCCGTCTGCAGCTTTTTCGCGAGCAGACCCGCCGAGCGGACTTCGCTCATGGTAAAGCGCAGCAGAGGGTGACCGTAGAGCGATAGGTGCGCCTCGCGCTGTCGTTCGGCAACGAGCGCCTCGGCGGTGGTGCGTCTGGCCAGCATGGTCTGGTCGGTATATTTGATGAGCCCGTCGAGCTCGCCCAGTGTGAGTTCCCGCGCCTGGCGCTCCCAGGCAAAGTCCGTTCGTATGGGCTTGGCCGAATCGAAGGGGTCCGTCAGCTCGTATTGAAGCCAGTCGGGCGCAAAGCCCGTCTCGATCATGACGGCTCGGGCGACCGATTCTCCACCGCTCTCGGCGCGGGCGTCGGCATATCGAAGTGTCGTGAGGGCAGTGCGAATCGCGCGACCATTGCGGGCGGTCGCTCGTTGTTCGACGGCCTCCATCAACTGCTCTCGCGTAAGGCCGAGCTTTGAGATCGCCGAATCGGCAATGGGCATGCCGTCTGCAAAGCCAGTTTGCAGCAGGCAATCTGTAGCCGTTTGGATGGGCGGCGTTACTGATGTGCCGGATAGACGGATTGCTCCGGCCGGCTCGATCTGATGCCGCTGAATATGCGCGCCCGGGCGAGCCGACGGCTTTGTCGAGCTACAGACATGCACAACGTTCAGATGTCGCCACGAGACCTCGAGCCCCAGCAGGCAGGCGGCCGAAAACGAGCAGAACGTCCAATCGGGGTGGATGATCGCAAGGGCGCGAATAATCTCGCAATGACGCTGTGCACGGTTGAGTTCATCCCAGCGCGTTTTGCGCGCGAACAGTCCCGGCATGGGCGAGACGACCGCGCTGCCGATGCGCCGAAGGAGCGCTTTTCGGATTGCCGTGCTCGGGGGAATCAGACAGCGCCCCTCTTGTTCGGCTTGAGTGAGCAGTTGGTCGATGAGTTGGTCATTGCAATGGGTCATGAGCTACCGCCTCCTTTTGGGTAGCAAAAAACGTATCAGCCGCAACTTGCCGCCCAACTGACCAAAAGCTGACCAAAATCTAACCATGCAGGTAGATGGCCTGTTTTCGGCGACATTTTTACATTCGAATCGGTGGGCGGTGATCGGCTCCCGTGAACGGCAACAAGTTATGAAGACCTGGTAAGTTTAGGGACGTGTACTTTTTCGAAAAACGGTAGTCTCTCCGCGGAAAGTGCATCCCAGAATTAAGCCTCGGAACGGGATGCATTTTCCAGTAGATGCTTCAGTGGAAAGTTCATCCCAGAATTCAGGCTCAGAACGGGACACGCTTTCCGGATGGCATGCTTGGCGGAAACTACGACCCAGTTTTTGGCTCCAGAACGGGATACATTTTCCGGAACGGTCCACGTGCGGGGGTGCACCGCCCCTTTTCGTGCTCCGCTTGTCGAATTACGTTATAGCTAGACATATTATAGGAAGGTATAATATGTCTAGCTATAACGTAAAGGAAGGATGGCCCTATGTTTATCGGAAGAACAGTGGAAATGTCCGAGCTCAATCGACTGTATGGCACGGGCTCCTTTGAAATGCCTGTGATTTACGGCCGCCGTCGTGTGGGTAAAACGCGCCTTATCACAGAGTTCATCCAAGGCAAGAAGGCTATTTACTTTCAAGCTCGTCGCACCAATGCAGAGGCAAACCTGCACGGCTTTAGCCAGGCGATACTTGCAGGCTCGGTTGGTGCTGCAGGCGTGTCGTTTCGTAGTTTTGACGAAGCGTTCGATGCATTGGCCACCATGGCTCGCACGGAACGTTTGGTTGTCGTGATTGACGAGTATCCCTATCTCGCCCAATCGAATCCCGAAATCAGCTCGTTGCTGCAAGACAAGATCGACCACTTATACAAAGAGACCAGGCTAATGCTGATCCTATGCGGCTCGTCTCTTTCGTTTATGGAGGAACAGGTGTTGGGCTACGAGAGCCCACTATACGGTAGGCGTACGGCCCAGTTTAAGATCATGCCGCTCGATTTTACGACGACCCTCGGGTTGTGGCAGAGCGTGGGTCGCGAAGACGCTGCAGTTTGCTATGGCATGACGGGTGGCATTCCTGCATATATCGAGAAAGTCGATCCTGCCGCACCGCTCAAGGACAACATCAAACGTCTTTTTCTTACCCCTACGGGCTATCTCTTTGAGGAGCCGAGTAACCTGCTATTGCAAGAGTGCCGCAATCCCGAGCAATATGATGCGATCGTGCAAGCAATTGCTCAGGGGCGCTCGAAGATCTCAGAGATTGCGAGTTCTACGGGAATCCCTGCGAGCAACGTAAAGAGCTATGTGGATAAGCTGGCGTCGCTTGGGATTGTCGAGCGCGAGCTGCCCCTAAACGAGACGAGCAATAAGCGAGCCGTGTATCTGCTGAGCGACCAGATGTTTAGGTTCTGGTACAAGTTTGTGCCGCAGAACATTGGGCTGATTCAAAACGATATGGCCGAGATGGCGTATAAGCGCATTGAGCCGCACGTATCGGATTACATGGGTACGGTCTTTGAGCTTATATGCAGACAATACGTGTACGAACTCGCGCGCGCGGGCCAGCTCGATGTGGTTCCGGCGAGCGTCGGGCGCTGGTGGGGGACGGACAATCGCACGCATACGCAGGAAGAAATCGACTTGATTGTTGACGATGGTGAGGGCGTTGCGCTGTTTGCGGAGTGCAAATGGCGCAATGAACCGGTAGGCGAGGATGTTCTGGAAAAGCTCGTGTACCGAAGCGAGCTCTTTAGGCGGCAGCATAAAAGCTACGTGATCTTCTCGAAGCGTGGCTTTACGCAAGGATGTCAGGAAGCTGCGGCGAGCAGGGGAGATGCCAAGCTGATTTCGTTTGCCGAGATGTGCGAGCGGAGATAACCAAGCGCGCTCTGATGTGATGCTCGGAATGGGACGCGCTTTCCCTTTGGCGGAAAGCGCGTCCCAGATTTCGGCCTCAGAGTGGGACGCATTTTCCGGTAGAGGCCTGGAGCGGAAAGCACGTCCCAGAATCCGGGCAATTCGCTGGTCCGGTGGTTGAGCAAGCGCCGCGCTAAGGATGCCGAGCGTAAAACCTACAATGAAAACGGCGTAAAAACTGCATTGAGAATGGCGTAATTTCGCAGGATGACGTCGCCCGCTGGTGCTGCAGGAGCGGTGATCTGCAAACCTTGGGTTTTCGGACGAGCTTGTGCGAGAGAGCAAACCAGTATGTGCGCTCGAAGGCCCGCGTTCGCGTGCGTCCCAAGCGCTACTTCTGCGACCCGTCACTTGCGGCGGCGTTGCTGGGGGCTACCCCTGAGCGGCTGCTTGGCGATATGCAAACGCTGGGGATGCTCTTTGAGAACCTCGTTCTGCGCGACGTGCGCGTGTTCCTTTCCGCCTACGGCGGTGTCGACAACAGTGTCTATTATTTCCGAGATGAGAAGGGCCTTGAGGTCGATCTGATCGTTGAGCACGACGGGCGCTGGGGAGCCATCGAGGTCAAGCTGAGTGATGCGAAAGCAGACGATGGAGCGAGAAATCTCAAGGCGCTGGAGAGGAAAGTGCTCTCCAATCCTGCCGCCCAGAATGCCACGCCGGCGTTTTTGGCGGTCGTGGTTGGAAAGGGGAGCATTGCCTACACACGCGACGACAGCGTGGCGGTGATCCCCATGGCGGCACTTGGGGCGTAGTGGTTTTGCGGGCGTGCCGTGCATCCATTACCGAAAATCCATTTGTTAGACCTGGCGTCCGCGGGTAAAATAAAGTCGACGGCAGCCCAAGTAGTGAAGAGCTGGGCGGCGCCGTTACTTCGATTAAGGGGTCAATGCCTTAGAGGCGTCGACCCCTCTTTTTCTGCTTCGTACGCTGCTTGAGTGCCTCGGTAAGTCCGATAAGCGCCGTGAGGAGCGAGACCAAAGCGGTCAGGAGCTTCACGAAATCAGTCAGATCGGTCATGGGCATCACCTCCCGTCGCATGGAGGGCGCTGCTCGGCACATGGAACTGCCGTCAACAACTGCAATTCTATCAAAGTACTGCTATAAATACGAATATATGTTCGATAATAACAGTGACGTGATTCTCTCAAAGTGTGGCTTTACGCAAAGATGCCGGAAAGCCGTGCTGTGCGATTTCATGTCCGCACGGGTTCCTATCCTTACGGCAATGTAGCCGCCTATGTAACGAGCGGCAGTTGACGGAGAAAGGCCCTGACCGTGCCAGACAAAAAGACGCCGGATATTTCGGCCATCGATACGACGAACTTTGCGCGCCATATCGTGCTCGACTTTGAGTTTGCGCCGGTGCCAAAGCAGCGCCAGCGCCGTGGACTGCGCAATGAGATTATCGAGGTCGGCGCCGTCAAACTCGATTACCACGGCAACGTTATGGGCGAGTTCTCGCAGTTTGTGCAGACGGAATTTACCGAAGGCGTTGCGTTCCCCGTCCGCGAGCTCACAGGGATATCGGCCGTGGGCACCGCGATGGCCGATCCGCTCTACATGGTGATCAAAAGGCTCAGCGATTGGATCGGGCGCTACTCCGCCCAGGTGGTCTGTTGGAGCGGGGCGGATCGTCGACAGCTTTTGATCGAGTGCCAAGCAAAGCACATCGATCTTTCCGCATTTCCTACGGACTGGGCCGACCTGCAGGCGTTTTACACCTCGATCATGGACATGAGCAGCCACGGGTGCGTCTCTTTGAGTGACACAGCGACGTGGTTTGGCATCGAGTTCGACGAGTCGACGGGTCACGCCCACAGCGCCCTAGCCGATGCGCGCGTGACCGCTAAGCTGCTCAAGCAGATGATGGAGGGGGACTATCACGTGAGTCCGCGCGCCCAGGAAGTCCGCCAGCGGTGGGGGATGGGCGAGCGACCCCAGACGCGCCTTTCCAGCAAGTGCCCCGAGCTGGGCGATCTGCTGCTGAAGCTGAAGGCGGAGGGGAGGTAGGCGGAGCGGACAATATTGTCGTTTTCGCCTGCGAAGAAAGAATCAATTAACTTCAAAGTGTGGCTGGCTTCTAGTGAAGACTTAAACACCAGGCTATGAAAGGGTTATCGAGCCATTGAGACTGCAACATTCGTCCATCGCAAGACGTTACTCGTTCAAATTGAGACGCTCCACATCCTATGAAATGGTTAATGCGGAGCGTCCCTAGAAGTCTGTCTTCTGTTACCTAATAGTAGAGTTCGATATACGAATACGCCTTATCAAAAAGAGCCTGGTCTTTGAGCTTGTAGCGCATCCATAGAATGGCACGGAGCTGTTTTTTAACCTCTTTCACGCCAGCTGTGGTAGCTTGCCAGCCGTCGAAGCGAGTTATCTTAACGATCTCGTCAATGTCATTGACGATGTTCTCGACGATGATAGGCGTGTCGCCGTTCTTGATGCCGTTAAAGAGCTCAGTGAGAGCAGCCTTTCCCTTGTCCTCCTCTTCCTCGGGCACGACTTCCTTTTCGGCGGCTCGTGCTTCTTTGGCGAGGTCGATGAGCATCTTGAGGAACTCGACGCTGTTGATGAGACCTTGCTCGTGACGTTCCCTCAGGTCCTCCAGGCGCTCGCCGAGCTTCTGGAACTTGCCATTCTTATCGTGCCTGCGGATTCGGGCGACGAGATCTATCTCCAGCTTACGCGTGATCTTCTCGGTATTGCTCTTGTCGTTGATGAAGTGCTCGATCATGTCCTCGTCGAGTTCAAGGATGTCGTCATCGTCTCGGACTCTCTCGACGGTGATGTTCTCGTGCACGAGCTCGATTGTCTTGGGCCCGAGCGCTGCCCAGATGAGCTTCCCGCGATTGTCTACCGGTCTCACGGAATCGTAGACCTGCGAGAGCCAGATGAAATCGGGCTTGTAGGGATTGAGACATGGGTCGGGCGAAAGCGCTTCCCACGCTCTGTTCAAGACCGAGAAGTCGGCCCCGAACTGGTCCTTCACCTTTGTCGTTGGCAGACATTGCTGGGCTTCGAGAAGGGATTCCCAATCTGCACTGCGGCGATCTTTGACCGTTGAGAAGTACTCGAGGCAGTAATGCATGAGTCTGGGCAGTTCGGCCTTTACCTCGTCGATGTTGGTTATGACCTTCTGCACCTCGGCCTCGTCGAAGTGCAGGGACTTGGCGACGTTGTCGAAGAGGCCGATATAGTCAACGATGAGACCGAATGTCTTCTTGTCGTTGTAGACGCGGTTGGTTCGACAGATTGCCTGCAATAGCGTGTGGTCGCGTAAGGGCTTGTCAAGGTACTGAGTTTGCAGGATGGGTGCATCGAACCCCGTGAGCAGCTTCGCAGTGACGATGAGAATCTTGAGCGGATCGTCCGGGTCGCGGAAACGGTCAAGGAGCTTTTCCTCGGCATCGCGATCGCGACGATATGCCTTGTACCGGTCCTCCTTGTCGTTGTTCGTGTCCATGACGATGGTGACTGCATCAGCGCCCAAGAGCTTGTCGAGCTCCTCCTTATACAGCAGGCAGCACTCTCGGTCGTAGCAGACTACCTGCGCCTTGAAGCCGTCGGGCTCAACCTTTGACTTGAAGTGCTTGGCGATGTGCTCGCATACCTTGTGGATGCGGTCGGGGGCCTTCATGACGGACTCGATCTTGACGCGCCTGGTGAGTTCCGCCTTGTCTTCTTTGCTGAGGTCTCGGGTCATTTCGTCAAAGGCGGCGTTCACGACCTCTTGGTTGACGTGGAGCTCGACGGGAACGGTTTCAAAATGGAGCGGCAATGTGGCGTGGTCGCGGATGGAGTCGGCGAAGGAATAGCGGCTCATGTAGCCGGACTTGTCCTCTTTGGCACCGAAGGTGTGGAACGTGTTCTTGTCGGTTCGGTTGATGGGCGTGCCGGTCAAGCCGAAGAAGAAGGCGTTTGGCAAGGCGAGGCGCATCTTCTCGCCGAGGTCGCCCTCTTGGGTGCGGTGCGCCTCGTCGACCATGAGGATGATGTTCTCGCGCTCGTTGAGCGTCCCCGCAACCTCGCCGAATTTGAAGATGGTGGTGATGAGGATCTTTCTCATGTCCTGCTTGAAGAAGGACTCAAGCTCCTCCTTGCTGCCGGCGCTTGCGAGGTTGGGGATATCGGATGCGTTGAAGGTCCCCGTGATCTGGGTCTCAAGGTCGATTCGGTCATCCACGATGACGACGGTCGGGTTCTTGAGTTCAGGGACCATGCGCAGCTTCTGGGCGGCGAATACCATGAGCAGTGACTTTCCTGAGCCCTGGAAATGCCAAATGAGGCCACGCTTCGGGTACCCTGCGCGGACGCGGTCCACGATGAGGTTCGCGCCCTCGAACTGTTGGTAGCGACAGATCAGCTTGATGCGTCGATGCTTCTTGTCGGTGGCGAAGAGCGTGAAGAACTGGAAGATGTCCATGACGTTCGAGGGGGTTAGCATGGACGCCATGCTTCTCTTGACGTCGGCAAGTGTACCCTCGCTCTTCTTGTCGCCCTCATGCCAGGGTCCCCACATCTCGGGAGGCATGTTCACCGACCCGTAGCGATAGCATTTTCCTTCGCTGGCGAAGTTGATGGCGCTACAGACGAACATCTGCGGGATGCTCTTCTCATATTTAGCGATGTCGCCAGCGCCGTCGAGCCAGGTTATCGAATCGCGCACCGGCGTCTTGAACTCGCCGATGACGAGCGGAAATCCATTTACAAGAAGGACGAGGTCGAGGCGCTTGCCGCCCTGCTCCTGGGGGTAGACCCACTGGTTGGTGACGATGTACTCGTTTTTGTCAAGATCGCCGTCCGCCGCTGTGCCAAAGAAGCGGATGGGGACCATGCGGCCGTCTTTGCCGTAGGGGAATGAGTTCTCCTCGATGACGAGCTTTTTGAACCGCTCGTTGGTGGAGACCAGGTTTTGCGGACTTGTGGACTGAATGAGGGCCCTGAGTCGGTAGATGATCTCGTCGGCGCGATCGGGGTCTTCTGCGATCTCCGGGTTAAGCCTGATGAGGGCGTCCTTGACCATGGGCTCGACCATGACGTCGGCATGGCGGCGCGGGAGGTCTTCGGCAGCCACGTATCTCCAGCCAAGGCTGGCAAGCGCCTCGACGCTCATTTGCTCGATGGTGTTGTCCTCGTTAAACATCTCCGAGTCCTAACTCCTGGTTCAAGATTTTCTTCGTCGTGGCGTTTAGCTCATCGAGGGCTTTTTGTACGGCAAATTTCGATTTGTCGACCGAGGCGGCGAAGTC
>ERZ1034842.292-NODE-292-length-23492-cov-31.536758_pt1 | contig 23492 bp, 21 predicted proteins | sample MGYA00520634_ERZ1034842 | MGnify/ENA primary metagenome ERZ1034842 (study PRJEB33766, sample SAMN09781734) | gut metagenome | biome: gut microbiome | host: Homo sapiens | place: Madagascar | study: EMG produced TPA metagenomics assembly of the PRJNA485056 data... | reverse complement strand
GACTGCAAAACTTTGGACAATATCTGACCTCGATGCTGGAGATTGATGCATTCTTCCTAAACGAAGATCGCCATACCAACAATATTGCTGTTCAATACAACGCCGCAGACGATACCTATGCACTGTGCCCATTATTTGATAATGGCTTGTCACTTTTGGCGGATACCAATATGGATTTTCCCCTCGAACGCAGCTTAGAGGATTGTCTAAAAGTCGTTCAAGTTCCATCCAACAGAAGTGATGCGTGCTTTCTGTTGTCCCCCCGTCACACACTCAAAACGATGCACACATCTATATTCAGAAGCGCGCATCTTATCTTCCCTCTTAACATATAGGTGTGATTTGTGTAGGTTCCTTTCGTTATTTTTCTCCCATGACATAATTTTTCTTGACAAATTCTGTCCCATCCTTTATACTTTTGAGTGCAGAGGTTGAGTTGTTCTCTGTACACGTTATTTTTACTTCATGACATTTCAGAGGTGAGCCTATGCATTTAGGGGAACTTGCTTCCGTACGAAGCGGGCTTGTGCTAGCGCGCAAAGAGTCCCGAGAGCCCACACCGTACTGCTATAACCTTCTTACACTTCGTTCCATTCACCCCGATGGCAGTATCGCCCAGGAGGACCTCAGCGTGTTTCACGCATCGGAGCCTCTCAAGGCAGAATATCTGACCCAGCCCGGCGACATTATCGTCCGCTTGACCACACCATACACTGCCATACTCATTGATTCTACAACCACCGGTTTGATAGTCTCCTCCAATTTCATGATCATCCGAATGGAAAGCAACGCACTGTTGCCGGACTACCTCTTTTGGTTGCTGAATACCCCGGCTGTTAAACGTCGGATCTATACAAGCACTACGAGTAATGTACTCAGCGCCGTGAAAGCCTCTTTCTTCACGCAGTTTCAATTTAATGTTCCCCCGATTTCTCAACAGGAACGAATCGGACAGATTCACAAACTAGCCCGGCGCGAAACGGCCTTGCTGCATCAACTGGCAGAGGAAAAAGAAAAATACTACGCCGCGATTCTTGCGCGGGAAGATTCATCTATGAAACGAGGTACTTCTGTATGACAACCCGAAACGACATTGAACAGGTTTTGTGGAGCGCCTGCGACAGCTTCCGCGGCAAAATCGACAGTTCCCGGTACAAGGACTACATTCTGTCCATGCTGTTTGTAAAATATCTCAGCGACGTTTCCAAGGAGAAACGCCAGGATTACATCCAACAGTATGAGGGTGATATGCGTCGTGTGGAGCGCGCCATGAGCCGTGAGCGCTTTGCCATGGATGAAGAGTCCACCTTTGATTATCTGTACGATCACCGCAGTGAGTCGCAGATCGGCCAGATGATCAATGTAGCACTGTCCCGCATTGAAGAGCACAACAGCGGAAAGTTGCGCAACGTATTCCGGGCCATTGACTTCAATTCCCAAGTAGATTTCGGGGAAGTGAAGGAGAAAAACGCCACGCTCCGTAATCTGCTGGAAGATTTCCACAAGCTGGATCTTCGTCCCAGCCAGTTGGGCTCCGCTGACATCATCGGCGACGCCTATGAGTATATGATCGCCATGTTCGCGTCGGACGCCGGCAAAAAGGGCGGTGAGTTCTTCACTCCCAGCCAGGTATCCGAACTGGTGGCTTCCCTGGTGAAGCCCAAAGAGAATGACCGTATCTACGACCCCACCTGCGGCAGCGGCGGCCTGTTGCTGAAGGCCTATAAAAAGGTGCCGAGCGGCAAGGTCGCCATCTACGGCCAGGAACTCAACGCTCAGACCTGGGCTTTGTGCACGATGAATATGTTCCTGCACAGGGTGGATGACGCCCGCATCTGGCAGGGGGACACCTTATCCAACCCGCAGAACATCGAAGATGACAAGTTGATGAAATTCCAGGTTGTGGTTGCGAATCCTCCCTTCAGCCTGGATAAGTGGGACAGCGGCTTTCTGACGGATGTGGAGGCGGACAGCAAAGGCAAGAAAAAAATGACGGCCGAACTGGACCCTTATCACCGGTTTGATTGGGGTGTCCCGCCCACTTCCAAGGGTGATTACGCGTTTGTGCTGCATATGCTGGCCAGTCTGGATGCAGAAAATGGCCGTATGGCCATCGTGTTGCCCCATGGTGTCCTCTTCCGTGGTGCCAGCGAAGGGAAAATCCGCCGCCAGCTGGTGGAAATGAATCTTTTGGATGCCGTGATTGGACTGCCCGCCAATCTGTTTTATGGTACCGGCATTCCGGCCTGCATTCTGGTGTTCAAGAAAAACCGTCCGCAGCGGGATGTGTTGTTTATCGATACTTCCGGGGAGGGCAATTTTGAGAAGGGCAAGAACCAGAATATTCTGCGCGACACCGACATTGCCCGGATTGTCTCCACCTACGAAAAGCGGGAGACCGTGGACAAATACAGTTATCTTGCCTCTTTGGATGAAATCCGGGAGAACGACTTCAACCTGAATATTCCCCGCTATGTGGATACCTTTGAGGAGGAAGAACTGGTTGACATCGACGAGGTGCAGCGCAACATTGCCAATATCGAAGCGGAACTGGCGCAGGTACAGGCACAGATGAAACAGTATCTGGAGGAACTGGGGTTATGAGCAACGAGCTGGAAAACACCGGCAAAATCCTGATTTATCAGAACGAAAAGGGTGACACCAAGATCGACGTCTACTTTGAGGGCGATACCATTTGGATGACGCAAAAATCTATGTGTGATCTCTATCAAGTAGCCAAGTCATCTATTAGTGAACACATAAGCAACATTTTTAAGGATGGAGAACTTGACCCCGCGGCAACTGTTCGGAAATTCCGAACAGTTCAAATTGAAGGAAACCGGCAGGTAAGCCGCGAACTCGATTACTATAATCTCGACATGATTCTTGCAGTTGGTTATCGTGTGCGCAGCAATGTCGGTATGCATTTCCGCCGGTGGGCCAGTGGGATTCTAACCGAATACATGAAGAAGGGCTTTGTTCTGAACGATGATCGCCTGCGCAATCCCAAGGAGTTCGGCGCAGATTACTTCGACGAATTGCTGGAACGCATTCGGGACATCCGAGCCAGCGAAAAGCGCGTTTACCAGAAAGTCAAGGAGATCTTCGCGCTCTCTGTCGACTACGACAGCAAAAGTCCAATCGCCCAGAATTTCTTCAAATCGGTGCAGAACAAGCTAGAATATGCAGCTACCGGTCACACAGCACCGGAGATCATCGCCGCCCGGGCCGATGCCTCCAAGGACAATATGGGCCTTACCAATTTCAAAGGAGCCAAAGTCCGCCGTGGTGACGTCATCGTAGCGAAGAACTACATGACACAGGAGGAAATCAGTACGCTGAACCTCATTGTCAATATGTACCTGGACTACGCGGAACTGCAGGCAAAAGGCCGCCATCCCATGCACATGGCCGACTGGGAAAATAAGTTGGGCGATTTTCTTCGGTTCAATGGCCGGGATGTCCTGGAAAACTTCGGTACCGTCAAGCGGGAAGTAGCCGAAAAGCTGGCTTTAACGCAGTACGAACAGTACGATGCGCACCGCCGTAAGCTCGACGCCCAGGACGATGTAGACGAACTGACGGCAGATGTGAAACGTCTCAAACCGTGAACTTAAGCTAAGGAATGATACACATGGGGAACATCGAGTATAAAAAAACGCTGACTATCAAAGGGAAGATCATAAAAGAAGATGATGTTCTTCGTATAGCGCACCTGCTTCACTCACAGTTTCGCACCGGTGATTATACGGAGGAATACGAAATTCTATTTGAAGATCAAAGCAGTCTCACCGGCAATGATAGTGTAGCGATATTGTCAAGCGATGAATTCAGGAAAAGGCAAAGTCAGCGCCTTTGGTTCACCTATAAATCCAAGGAGTTTGAACGCAGAATCACAGTTCGCATATACAATTCGTTCCGTTTGCCAACAGAAAGTACAATTGAAATTAGTAGCATAGACCGGGATTGGTATAATTCCATCTGTAACCAGATGGCAACCATTATAAACGAGATGGAACATCAAAAAATCACCTTTCCACCCTTCGCAAACTATATTGTTTCTGCAATCGCCAGTCTTGTTGAGTCCCTTATTTTTTCTTGGTCACTAAGCCGGCTATTTCCAAACTCCTTCAGCAATTCTCAGAAATCTGCTATAGTTGGCCTATCTTGCATGATATTGATGTCAGTAAACCTTTTCCTTTTCGGCCTGATAGAAAAAGCTTATCCAAATGTTGAGTTTGCCTTCGGTCCCTCCTATTTAAGCAAGAGCCTAAAAATAAGACATATCTTTGGAATTTTCATTCCACTGGTAATTGACCTAATATTCTTTGCCTTGGGTTATACCCAATAGGAGGTAGCATATGAATCCAGAAATCAAACGGCGCATAGAGCAGATCCGTCGGGGCGATGTGCCGGAAGAGTATAAAAAAGCCATAGTTGGAATTATTCCCGACAGCTGGGAACCCAAAAAGCTAAAAGATATCTGCGAGATCAATCCCCCCCGAAAGAAAAAGGAACCGGCACAGACCACCTTTCTTGGAATGTCAGACGTTGACGACAGTGGCCATATTATAGCTCAGCACAAAATGGATATACACCAGATCAAAAGCGGCCTTACCCCTTTTGAAAGAGGTGATATTCTCGTTGCTAAAATCACTCCTTGCTTTGAAAACGGGAAAGGCGCCAACACCAAAACGCTTCAAACCGAAACAGGTTTTGGCAGCACTGAATTTCATGTTCTACGAAACAAAAAAGATGGTGATTTTGTTTTTTACCACACCATTTCTCACTCTTTTCGGCAAAAATTAGAACGAAAAATGACTGGGTCCGCAGGGCAGAAACGCGTTCAAGTTGATTCATTGGGAAATTATGTCATCCCGCTCCCTGGTCGCAGCGAACGGAGAAGTATTGTTGATATCCTTTCTGCGCAAGATTCTATCATTGTATTGAAAGAGAAACGCCTAGCCGAAAAGCAACAGCAGAAAAAATATATCATGCAGCAGTTGCTGACAGGCAAAAAGCGTCTGTCTGATTTTACGGTTCCATGGGTAGCTACTTCTCTCGGCAATTTGTTTTCGGAGCGCAAAGAAACCAACTGTGAAAAGCTGCAACTTCTTGCCATCACTGGAACACAAGGCGTCATCCCAAGAAGCAAGCTCGATCTAAAAGATAATTCCAGCGAGGACAAATCCAAGTACTTAAAAATCCGCATAGGCGATATTGGTTATAACACTATGCGTATGTGGCAAGGTGTTTCTGCCTACTCCGATTACGAGGGTATCGTCAGTCCGGCCTATACAATTTTGAAACCCGTTGCCGATATTGATGCAAAGTACTTTTCTTACCTTTTCAAATTACCTGAAACCGTATTTCTATTTTATCGTTTTTCCCAAGGCTTAGTCGATGATACTCGAAATTTGAAATACGAAAATTTTAAAAAAATTACTGTTCGCTATCCTTCGGACCGCCGTGAACAGACCGCCATCGCTAAAGTCCTTTCCACTGCCGACCGGGAAATCGACCTGCTCCGTCAGGATATCGACCAGGAAAAGCAAAAGAAAAAAGCCCTAATGCAGCTTCTGCTGACAGGGATTGTGAGAGTAACGAGGTGATCGGATGAAATGTCCCAATTGTGGAACAGGTATCCATTTGGAAACTGATACTTGCGACTTTTTCGCTGAGGAAGGCACTTGTGGCAGTCCCGGTATCACTATAGAGGTTGGTTTTTGCCCTGAGTGTAAAAAGCCGATTGTCATTATGAAAAGCGGAAAAGTGTTAGATTTCGATTCTCGAGGTAATGAAATTCTTTCCATTGATACGGAGCAACGCCTATATCCCCCTCAAGAGAAACCTACTATACTAGATCCTTTAATTCCCCCAAAGTACGCAAGTTTGTTCCATGAAAGCGAGCTTGTCAATAACATCAGCCCCCGTTCCAGTGCAACACTAAGCCGGTACTTACTGCAAATGTTGCTGCATGAAGAGCTACACATTGAAAAAAGGAACCTTGAGCAAGAATTGGACGAGCTTGAAAAAGGAAGTGAAGTTCCTTCCAATCTAATTACCATGCTTCAAATCATGCGTCGTGTTGCGAACTTTGGCGCCCATCCCAAAAAGAGCACTAATACCGGAGAAATTGTTGAAGTAGAAAAGGGCGAGTCCGATATCATGTTGGAATTGATCCTGGAGCTATTTGACTACCTCTTCATAAAGCCTAAACAACAGGAGCAATTTTTAAAAAAGATTGAAAAGAAGTATGGTATAAAGCCATAACACGCCTCACCGATACTTCATGTTATAGTCTTGGTCCAGGCATTTGTCATCCAAAGCGTTCTTATACACCAACTCTCATTGTTACCAACTGAAAGTACAGGGTAAAATTATGAACACAACTGCTCCAGATGTAATAATCCAATGCATTTGCGACTGTTTTCAGAAAGACGAAATCGAAGAAATCGAAAACAGTCTTGTTCCTTACAATCTCCATTTAAAAATCGAACAAGATTCAAAACCACAATTCTTAAATTCTCCCTTTGAATGGTTTTTCCCTGTGCTGCAAATTCTGCTGGCACCGGAAACACAGACTGCACTGTGCCAAGGATTGGCAAGCAGTGCATGTTATGACGGGATCATATACCTATGCAGACTGATTTGGAAGCGTTTTCACCATCACCCCTTCTACAAGATACAAGGTGGTAAAATCGAAAAATCTCCTGCCAATATTCAATTTGTCATTGATAACAATCGCCTTATTTTGCCTGTAGATGTCGATAAAGACAAATACGAATATGCCGTAGACCGGTTCATGGAGAAAGCTTTCGCTTCAAATCCGGATGAGCGCACCTTTTTCTATTATTCCGATGACCAACAAACAATTCTCTGCAAAACAGAAAGCCGTATCATAAAAGATGAGATAGAAAAGCACCAAAATAAGTCTTGATCGATTATCATTATGCACTGTCTGGCCCTATTAATATACCACCTACGCCAAGGGAGCAATCTATATGTGTACAAAGCAGCTAAAAGATGTAACTGATGTTGATGCCTTGGTCTCTTTTTTGAAGACTAAGGGAGAAAATCACAAATGCTATTACCACTATACTTCATGGGACAGCTTTTTGAAGATATACGAAAACGCGTCCTTTTTGTTAACCCGTGGGAACTCTTTGAACATCAACGATCAGCACGAAGCCCTTATGAAAGGCTCGTGGTCAACATGGAACAGAACCTATATCGGAAGTTTTGCTTATGGTCAAAGTGAAAATATGGCTATGTGGGGGTTATACGGACAGCCTGAAACGGATGCCATCCGAATTGCTATACCCAGGGCCGAAATGTTGAATTGGATTCACGGAACCAAAGAGGTGTACATATGGGATGGTGCCCCCATCGATTCCATACGTGCCGATGTTACATTGAATGACATTGTGTATGTCAGTGGTGAAGCACGTAGTGATAATCTCCTGCTTTGCAACAATACTCAAAAACTCAAAACCGTTAATATTCCTGGCCTTAAGGGCGTGGACACCACTCCCCAAATGACCGGTTATATAAAAAATGCCGCCTGGCGGTATGAAAACGAAGTTCGAATTCGCGCCGAGCTCCCTTATTCTGTTGGCAAGGAAAAAATCATGATAAAGATTCCAGATTATGTTTTCTCTGCAATAACAGTGATGGAAGGGCCTTCTTTTGTTTATAAAACCGATGACATTTGTAAACTTCTTCATTCTCAGTATCGAATCGGTGAAAGTGCTTTTACCGGGCTTTTAAAGTATCGATCTTTATGTAGTTTGTGCGCTCATGGGGCATTCGAGAAGAAATAACTACTTGTAGTTTCCATTCAAAGGAAGCCTATTGCCATTTTGTGTAGTCACGTTTTATCACTTTATTTATTGATTAAAAGGATCACACGGTCGAGATCGTTTTCCCCTATAATTTTCCAACATCTTCTGTGAGGTTTACCAGATGGAAATTGAAAAAAAGCCTTCCACCAATGAAGAAACTTACCGCATTTATAATTATTTTAAAGAGCATCCAGGTATATTATTATCCGCCGTTTCTGTCTTGACAGCCGTATTAGCGGTTGTCGCCAATGCACTGGCATTTTTGTACCAATATATCAAATTTCAAAAATGGAACATCAATATACTAAAGTGGGGCCTTCCTTTTAAAGGAAATACTATTTACTACCCTGCTCTGTCTTTACTATATATCTTGCTTGTATTTTGTCTCTGCTATGTAATGGTGCAAATTTTTGAAGTTGCCTTTTCTTCGTATGCGCTTCATGCCTACTTAGAATGTATTCGTCTGAACAATGAGGCAAAATATTTCCCACATTCAGAATCCTGGCTTACCGAGGACGGTATAAAAAATCTGAAAAAGGATTGGAACTCATTAATATTTCCCAAAAGCCTTTTTGCGCTTTTAATCTATGCGTTGCTTATCTTCACTCAACAACTTCTTACAGACAATTTTTATTTTTTGTCACCACCGCTGGTTGCAGCGTATATATTTTTACTTGTTATTATCGTATTATCGGCGTTTTTCTCAACAATCGTAGACACTAAAGAGTTTTTTCCAAACAAAAAACTCAGAAAGGCACTCCGAAAAGCCACAAAAAATCCTACTTGTCCACCTCAAAGTATCCTGACTGAAGAAGAATTTACTATATGCCTCGGTAAGTGTGGCGCTCTATTGGCAAATAGCAAGAAAAAGCGTCGTTTTTCCGATCAAAACATTTCCCGTTACATGATCCTTGTTGCTGCTGTATTTATAACAGAGATTGTCAGTATATGCTTTACGGCCATCGCAACTACAGAAAACAACTTTTGGATCTATACTGATTCACAATCTTCCTATGTCGTTGCTTATCGCCATGACTCCCAGTATGTCTTGACAGAAGTGCAAATCAACGATTCCACCATTACCATCGATTTGTCTTCGCAGCGGATTTTACAGAGCGATGATTTAACAATACAACAGCGCCAATTTGAAGATGTCATTTGGGAAAAAGGAGATCAATCATGAAGGATTTTCCCATCACAACCGATTTGTATAGTGAAAAGACTGCCAGCCAGCAGCCCGCGCTCGATCTGTTGCAGTCCATGGGGTATACCTATATTTCGCCGCAGGACTGCGAAGCACAGCGCGGCAGCCGGTACCATGTGCTGCTGAAAGACATTCTGCGCGGACAGCTGCGCCGTCTGAACCGGTACACCTTTGCCGGTGCGGAAAATGAATTTTCCGCTGCCAACATTGAACGAGCCATGGACGATCTGGACGAACCTCTCACAGATGGTCTGGTGCGCGCCAGTGAAAAGATCTACGATGCGCTGCTTTTGGGCAAAAGCTACCCAGAGACCGTGGGTGAAGGGAAAATTCTCAGCTTCAACCTGCGGTATATCGACTGGGAGCATCCTGAAAACAATCTGTTCCATGTAACCGAAGAATTCGCCGTTGACAGCCGCGATAAGTTGCACAACGCCCGGCCGGATCTGGTTCTGTTTATCAATGGCATTCCTTTTGCCGTCATCGAGTGCAAAGCACCGCAGATCAGTGTAGAGCAGGCTGTGGAACAGAACATCCGCAACCAACAGAAAGAATACATTCCCCAGCTGTACAAGTTTGCCCAGATTGTACTGGCCACCAACAAAAATAGCGTAAAATATGCCACCGCAGGCACGCCAAAAAAATTCTGGACCGTGTGGAAAGAGCAGGATACTGACTTTCTGAAAGATGCCCTCGCCCGGTATATCCATGACCGCATTCCCACCGAGCAGGACCGCAACCTGATTTCTCTTTTCACCCCTGCCCGTGTGATGGAGTTGATCCGCTACTTTGTGCTGTTTGATGCCAATGTGAAAAAAATCTGCCGCTATCAGCAGTATTTTGCCATCCAGGAGATTATCAAAACCATCCAGCAGCCTGATGAAAAAGGCAACCGGCAAAGCGGCGTCATCTGGCATACGCAAGGCAGCGGCAAGAGCCTGACGATGGTCATGCTGGCCAAATATCTGCTGATGGAGCTTTCCTCATGCCATCCCCGGGTCATCATCGTTACTGACCGCAAAGAGCTGGATCGTCAGATTGCCGCCACCTTCTCTCACACCCGTCTGAACCCAGCTCGGGCCACCAACGGACGCAATCTGGTGGACCTGTTGCAGGATGGCCGTGCCGATGTGATCACCACCATTATCAACAAGTTCAACACGGCAGAAAAGCTGGAGCACAAGAATCTGTCCCGGGATGTCTTTCTCCTGGTGGACGAAAGTCATCGTTCCAACTATGGATTGCTGGCTACTCGCATGCGCACGGTCTTCCCCAATGCCTGCTACATCGGTTTTACCGGCACACCTCTTATGAAAAAAGAGAAAAACACCGTGGCCAAGTTTGGAAAGCTGATTCACAAGTATACCATTCAGGATGGTGTGGACGATGGTGCGATTGTTCCACTGATCTATGAAGGCCGTTTTGTGGATCAGAACGTGGATGAGGAAAACATCGACCTTTGGTTCCAACAGACTACTAAGAGACTTACCGAAGCCCAGCGGGATGATCTTTCCCGTAAATGGAGCAGCATCCGCCGTCTTACCTCCACCAATGCCCGAATCAAGCGTATCGCGTTGGATATCAACAACCACTTCATCGAAGGATTCAAAGCCACCGGTTTCAAAGCCATGCTGGCCACCAATTATAAGCGGGACGCTGTACGCTATCTGGAATGTTTTGAACAATTCGGGGATTTGAACTGTGCTGTTGTGATTTCCCCGCCGGATATGCGGGAAAGCGTCGACGATGCAGATGAGGGTACCGACGACAAAGTACTAGCTTACTGGAATAAGATGATGAATCGGTATGGCGATGCCGACACCTACGAAGAGTCTATGAAAAATCAGTTCTGCGCCGGTGACATCGACATTCTGATCGTCTGCAGCAAATTGCTGACAGGGTTTGACGCCCCCATCTGCCAGGTTTTGTACATCGATAAGGAGTTGAAGGAGCACGGCCTGTTACAGGCCATTGCCCGCACCAACCGTTTGTGTGAAGGAAAAGACTACGGTTTGATCGTGGATTATCGTGGTCTTATCGAAAAGCTGGATACCGCTATGGATCTGTACAGCGGTGCCGGTCTTGAAAACTTCGACAGCGGCGATCTCAAAGGTGTTGTGGTGGATGTCATGTCGTCCATCGGGTCGCTGCGGGAGGCCTACACGCAACTCACGGAACTATTTGCTTCCCTGGAAAATCCGCAGGATTCTGAAGCCGTGGAAGTTTCACTGGCAGATGATAAACGCCGCGAAACCTTCTACAACCGTCTATGCGCCTTTGGCCGTCCCTTGAACTTGGTATTAAATGCAGAGCAGGCCTATGAAGCGCTTCCAAAACCAGAGCTGAAACGCTATCAATCTGCCTTTGCCTTCTTTTCCAAAGTGCGCCGCAGCGTGAAAATCCGCTATTGTGATGCCATCGACAACCGGGAATATGAACCCTTAATGCAGAACTTGCTGGATACACATCTTTCGGTAGCTGGTCTCAAGCAGATTACCAGCCCCATTGACATCCTGAACAAGGATGATTTTGAGCGCGAACTGGAAAGTCTGGGCTCCGCCCGTTCCAAAGCAGATGCCATTACCAGCAAGCTGACCAAAAGCATCAGCGCCAAGTATCAGGAAAACCCTGCCTACTATGACAGTTTTTCCAAGCGTATCAAAACCGCGTTGGAGCAATACAAAGAAAAAGTTATTACGGAAGCCGAGTATCTGGCAAAGATGCGCGCCATCATGGAAGATTATCATGCCGGGAAAAGCACTATTGCCTACCCGGAGTCCATCAAGAACAACGTACACGCCCAAGCTTTTTACGGCGTCCTGTCTGCTATCTTCGATGAAGCGCAGGACGCAGAGGTTTCTTCTGATTTTGCTGCCGAAATGTCCATTGCAATTACCCAAATCATCGCAGCTCACAGTCAGGTTGACTGGACCAACAACAAAACCATTCATGACCGTATTTCCCAAGATATCGATGACTTGTTCTACCACTACGAGAAGGAGCGCGGTTTGAAACTCTCCTTTGACACCATAGATAAGATCATTGAAAACGTAAAAACAGTCGCACTGCGGAGGTTTTAACAAAGATGGCATCTGAGATGATGCGCCATGTGCGCTGTGAAAACCGGGAGATTTCCTATCTTCTGGAACAAAAGCCTGTTAAAAACCTGAATCTCCGAATTCATAAAGATGGCCGTGTATTTCTTTCCGCCAATCCCGATGTTCCCGCTTCAGAGATCGATGCGTTTATTCTGAGCAAAGCCTCCTATATCTTTGCCGCACAGGATAAGTTTGCTGAAATTGCTCGATATTCTCCCCGGCCCAAACAGTATGTCAGTGGAGAAACCTTCTATTTTCTGGGGCGTGGTTTGCGCCTGAAAGTTGCTTCTGCCGCAAAAGAAACCGTATATACGGATGGCGTTTATCTGTTTCTGAACGTCAAAAACACCACAGACTTCAGCAAAAAGCAACAGTTGGTTACCCGATACTTGGACCGTCAATGTGAAGCGATTTTTGGCGAAGTTTTAGATCAGGCCTACCCATCTTTTCAAAAATACGGTGTGGCAAAACCTCAGCTTCGTATCCGTTCCATGGACACTCGTTGGGGTTCCTGTCTTCCAAAAAAGCTGATCATTACACTGAATAAGCAATTGTTGGAAGCGCCCAGAAACTGTATTGAATATGTGGTTGTTCATGAGCTGTGCCACCTGGTTCACCCCAATCACTCCAAACAGTTCTACACCTTTCTTACCATGTTCATGCCGGACTGGAAAGAGCGAAAAACTGAGCTTGAAAAGAATTGCATTCTGTGGCTGTAAGTGGCACCGCACCATTAGCAGAAAATGAGGTTTAATTTTCTAAGAACTCTTACCTCATCTAGAGAAGTTACTAAAGTATATCTCAAATTATTAGAAAGCGGGAGAACAAATATGCCTTCCGCCTTTTGTTTATACCTGCAGCCTTGAACAGATACCATTAGTTTGCCTGATGCAATCTGTTCTCTATCGAAATTTCTAGCACTATTCCAAATAAAACGGTATACCCATTTTATAAATATACACGAAGTGCAGGACGAACAAAATAAGATGTGTTCGTCACCTTTCTCCCTCTAGCAAGAATTTTTCCGTCCTTGCTTACCCCAGCTGCTCTGTAAGCAGGATATCCCGAGGATCTTAACCACCACGGAAAAAACATTTTAAATTTTCAAATTCATTGTCTATTAGTTTTACTCTTCTCGCTTCTGCATTGGGGAAATAATGTTCTGCTTCTTCTATACTCAGCAAAAAAACTCTATCACTGGTGCAAGAGTTTCTATTAGTGCCATATTCAATATTTTTCGGTGTGTTTACTTTCGAATTCAAGATACAGAGTCTTTCATTTCCTGTAAACGCCGCAAAAAAGAAATCTGAATTTAACCAGCTTCTTATAGGTGATTTTTCCAAGTCTACTTTTTTTGCTCAAAATGATACGGCATCGCCTCTAAAACATTATTACTCACAAGGAGAGCAACGTTAGCCTTAACGTCTAATACTATCCATTCTATTGTAACGTCTTTTTCATGTCCGCTATTTTGATATAGTCTTTTTTCCGTCTTGCTCTTTTACATAAAGTGCAAGGTCTTGTTTTATGCGCTTATATACGGCCTGTTTTGTAATACCAGCGGCGGCAAACTCTACAAATGTAAGATAGTCTTTCATTTCTTGCCCCCTGCTTGCTCTTTAATCTCTTGCTCTAATTTGTTTCTCTGCATCAAGTATGCAAATGTAAGTTGCCCATTTCCAAATGTGCGGTCTATTTCATCACATATAACCATTCTTTCAATAGGCGGCTTCAATTCTATTGTAAACTCTGCATCGGTGATATATTCCGTGAATACTTGAATGCTTCTATGGTTATGTTATCTTTACACACGGATTTTATTCGTCCGGCCACATAATCTTCCACTCAAAATACTCTGCCTGCGTAATCTCCCCAGCATACAACTTCTTCTGAACCGCAGCCCAATCCTTTAGAAAATCATCCAGAATCGTATCATCAAACCACATCGCCACGGGGGAGCGCGGCGGCCAGTTATCGTTGTCATCATAGTGCAGCGCAAAGTTTGGGTTGGCATTATACCGCGCTGTGCCGCGCTCGGTGGGGACTAGCTTGATAACGCTGGGCTGCTCCTCGTCCAGCCAGAAAAGCTGTTCCAGAATATCGTTTGCCGGGCCGTTTCCGCCATCGGAAAGTGCCAACGGGGAAACACGCAAAGCCTCTGCTATCTGATTTAGCAGGGGCTTTTGGGTACACGGTAATATTCTCTAATTTCGAACGAGTTATAGGTTACACTATATTGTAAGTAATCGCGCTATTCGCTTGATTACAATCAAGCAATTCAAAAAAATCGAAAATGTTAAAGAGTATACTGTAACGCTGCCGATAAAATGTAGTATAGCAATACAGTTTTGCTGCAGAGCTCCATATAAAGGCACAAGTGCTAGTCCCATAAAAAGAACTACTAAATCCGTAATGGACAAGCAAGATAAATATAGTATGGTGTTGATTGTCTCATTGAACACTGTACCGTAAGCAGGATAACCCTTTTTCTTTTTCTCATTTCCACTGGCGATTGCACCTAATGTGGCAAATAATAACCCCAGCAAAATTGAAATTGCCGTACATACCGTTTCCAGAACACTCGTGCTAATTGGGGAAATTAACGTCAGACCGATTCCAAAGCTAATTGGTGTTGCCATAAAAATTACGCGATGGCGTAAAGAAGAAAGCATTTTCCAGTAATCACAGACAATTTCACGGATGTTCAGAAAAGAATTTTTCTTTCGCAAAGAATAGCGTATAATCAGTAAGAATGTGATTGCAAGAATCAAGGCACCACAAAAATGTGTTTCGCTCATGATAGCTCCTCCGTTAGCGTCTTGATATCACATGAATAGTCATATCCATTTTTTCAATGTATTCTGTCGCGCGTGCACATAAGTACGAAATGATGGTATTCTCGTCAGCATGACCGTTCTCTTTTTCGTATTGGCTGGGTATGTATTCAAGAATGCTCAGATTATCGTATTTATGCAGATTGACAGTTCTTTCTTTACCATCTCCGATGTCTATTGTTGCAGTAACATTGTCGTAAGATATACCGTTTTCTAATTCAAAAATCGCAGACTTGTCTAAACCGAAATGGATTAAACGCTCAATAAAAGTATTGGCTGCTCTTCCGAGAAAGGAGGACAATACTCGCTCTTCCCTGGCGTAAGAAATCCCGCTCAATTGGTCGCTGTTGTCTTCTGAGGTGCGATTACGGGTCAATTTCAACCGTTTGAGTGTACCTAAATCAAAAAAGGCTTTTAAGAATTCACTGGGAGATACATTACACGTGTGAAAAGTTGCGTTCATTTTATCTTTTGCAAACTCATTTATCATCTTACAGGTGATAGATTTGGTACCGTATATCCCCATAGATTGGAAAAGGATTAAGCCCTTGTTAATGGGTTCTGTTGACGTCTCTTTTTTGGGAATAGCAACAAATACAAAGAAAGAAACCATTCCTGCTTGATTCTTTTCAATTGAACCAACTCGTTCGTGAGATGTTGCATCGTATATGTCGCTTTCTATCCCATAATTCCCCGAATGTATGCAAGCAGCAATGTAAGAAAATTTGTCGGTTTCTCCGCGCCAATTAGGGTTTGTTTCAATATAATATAACTTCTTTTCGGATTCAAGAGTTTCCATTGTGCGGCGAACTTCAAAAAAGTCTTCAAAAAAATCTATTGCCTGAGAGTATTGCGTATCATTGTATTGAACAGGGGCATTCAGCCCTAAATAACAGCTATTCTTGCCCGATCGGAAAAAGTAGAAGCTGGAAACATATAAACCCAAACTCATTTAAAAGCCTCCTTTTGTGTACACAATCCTATGAGTACTATGTTCTTTGTGACAGAAAAAATGTTTGTAGATAGAAAAACTCTTTTATATGTGTAGATCATCACAATCCGGCCACATAATCTTCCACTCAAAATATTCTGCCTGTGTGATCTCTCCCGCATACAACTTCTTCTGAATCTCTGCCCAATCCTTTAGAAAATCATCCAGAATCGTATCATCAAACCACATTGCTACCGGGGAGCGCGGCGGCCAGTTATCGTTGTCATCATAGTGCAGCGCAAGGTTTGGGTTGGCATTATACTGTGCTGTGCCGCGCTCTGTGGGAACCAGCTTGATAACGCCGGGCTGCTCCTCGTCCAGCCAGAAAAGCTGTTCCAGAATATCATTCGCCGGACCGTTTCCGCCATCGGAAAGTGCCAACGGGGAAACACGCAAAGCCTCTGCTATTTGATTTAGCAGGGGCTTTTTTGGTACGCGGTAACCCATTTCGTACTGTGCAATGCGGTTTGCGCTGAGGTCGACCAACTCGCCCAACTCTTTCTGGGTCATGCGGCGGTGCTGGCGGATGCGCTTGATTTTCTCTCCGATGTTCATTTCAGTTCACTCACTTTGATGGATTTTCCTTATTGTACCACACCATAACATAAAAGCGCAAGAAAAAAGTAACAATTTTGCGAAAACTATTGACATTCGCATAAAAGCGCAGTATCCTATATTTACATCGCAAATATGCGAAAGTTGAAATTCAAGGATGGTGATCGAATGGATTGTAAAGAAATCAGAGAAATGTACAAGCTCATGTTTGCGGAGTACCCGGACATTGTAACGGTCAAGGATCTGCAAGCCATGCTGGGCATCAGCCGCCACGCGGCGTATGACCTGCTAGGGGAGGGCGGAATCAGTTGCATCCGGCTGGCAAACGCCTACAAAATCCCCAAAATCAATGTCATTGACTATAAGTTCGCTGACAGGCTTGTGCAGAAGGCTAAGGCAACGATGGGCAATAATCCGTATTACCCGGAAGATGGCGATTCCATCTGGTGCGTATTTGACCGTGACGATAATTCCAACGAGGTTCTTCTGCGCGCCAAACAGTCCGCTCAAAAGGAGGGCTATCATCTAACCTACTCCAATCCATCCTTCGAACTATGGTTCTTGTTACACTTTGTAAATCAGCAGGCAGAGGTCGAAGATTGTCAGGCATTGATTCGCTTGCTGAAACAGCCAAACAGAATCCCCGATTATGAGAAGAACAAGGATTGCTTTGACGTTTTGAAGCCTTTGCAGGCAACTGCAATTCAGAGAGCGAAAACTCGTGCCAGCCAAATCCAGAACCAAGGTATCGAGCCGATTTCACGACAGAGCAACCCTCTGACAACAGTTTGGGAACTCGTGGAGTATTTGAACTCTAAAATTTGATTTGGCACTATTTGAAAATACAGCAAAGCCCCCAGGCTGGATACAAAATCCGGCCTGGGGGCTTTGCTTATTTCTTTGGTAACCGATCAACCACAGCCGTCAAGCAAAAATAAAACTGGAGCCAAACCCGGCTCCAGCAAACTTCAAATTTTCTTTTTTGCAAATGTCAGGCAGTTTGTCCGACCACGGCAGCAGATCATTTAAGAACGCGTGGTCATTTGGATCATGCTCCCGGCCATAAAGATGCTCTGCAATCTCGTCCAGTAAAAACCGGAAATACTCATACGGCTTCAAATTGTTGGTCTGGGCTGTTTCTGCAATGCTGTAGAGAATCGCACTGGATTGTGCTCCTCTGGGAGTGTTGAGCACCATCCAATTCTTGCGCCCAACTGTAAAGGGGCGGATAGCTCGCTCACTGGCTTATTCTTATATGCAGATAAGCAACGCTTGCTTGACATTCTCTGCGGTCATACACTTCACTCCTTGCTGTTAGCTGTCACAGTGGACGTTTCCTAACTACAAGGGCCGCATTGCTTACTTCGGTAAGCAATGCGGCCGCACATTCTGAGCTTATTGTCAAGTATTTAGAAGAAAAAAATCCCTCTATACCAATTTCTGCGTTGGTGTAGAGGGATTGCCTATTTAACTAAGTGACATTGCCTTTATCGGAATAGCTTTTTCCTTTATAGCAACCCCGCCTTACAGTTAGGGAGAAACGCTTAGCGCTTCAGTTCCAGCAGCGCATCCCCCTGCTTTACGGTGCCACTGGCTTTAGCCTCGACAGCGGCATAGTCATCGGTATTGCAGACAATGACCGGCGTGGTCACGGGATAGCCTTCGGCCTTAATGGCTTCCAGCTCAAAGCGGATCAACGGCTGGCCCTTCTTCACCTTGTCGCCCTCGTTGACGAGGTAGGTAAAGTGCTTGCCGCCCAGCTTGACCGTATCGATGCCGATGTGCATCAGCAGTTCGGCACCGTCAGCCGTGGTCATGCCTACGGCATGGTGGGTCTCAAAGGTGGAGGAGATCTCACCGTCAGCAGGTGCCACCAGTTCACCGTCGGAGGGCTCAATGGCAATGCCATCCCCCAGTACACCGCTGGCAAAGGCTTCATCCTTCACATCGGCCAGCGGCACTACAGTACCGTTCAGGCAGGCAGACAGCACGGTATCCTTTGCTGCGGGTGCGGGTGCCGGCGAGGGAGCGACAACCGGGTTTTTGGGTGCACTTTCCAGATAATCTTCCAGCTTTGCCTTGATGACGGCCACCTTGGGGCCGTACACCACCTGTACGCCGTTGCCCTTGCAGATCACGCCGGAGGCACCGGAGGCTTTGAGCACATCCTGTTTGACCAATGCCGCGTCATTGACCGTGCAGCGCAGACGGGTTGCACAGCAATCCACATCGGTCAGATTAGCGGCACCTCCCAGACCTTCCACGATCAGTGCACTGACCGGGTCATTCCCGGCAGGCACACTGCCGGAAGCAGCATTGCGGGCGTTCACGTCCGCACGGGTGTACAGCTTGACTTCCTCGGCATCATCGCGGCCCGGAGTCTTGTAGTCAAACTTGGAGATCATAAAGCGGAAAATGATGTAGTACAGCACAAAGTACACCGCACCGACCACGACCACCCACACCCAGTGGGTCTTGGCGTTGCCCTGCATCACACCGAACAGCACCAGGTCGATGAGACCGCCAGAGAAGGTCATGCCCACGCCCACATTCAGGATGTGCATCAGCATGAAGGACAGACCGGCCAGTACGCAGTGCACCGCGTACATGGGTAGTGCCACAAAGATAAAGGTAAATTCCAGCGGCTCGGTAATGCCGGTGAGGAAAGCCGTCAATGCAGCAGACAGCAGCAGGCCACCTGCCGCCTTTTTCTTTTCAGGCTTGGCGCACTGGTACATAGCCAGCGCCGCGCCGGGCAGACCGAACATCATAAAGGGGAACTTACCGGCCATGAAGCGTGTAGCGCTGACCGAGAACACAGTGGTGGACTTGGAAGCCAGTTCGGCAAAGAAGATGTTCTGTGCGCCGGTCACGGTCACGCCGTCGATGATGGCGGTGCCACCCACAGCGGTCTGCCAGAACGGCATATAGAACACATGATGCAGTCCAAAGGGAATCAGCGCACGCTCCAGCAGGCCGTAAATAAAGGTACCTGCGTAGCCGGAAGCCAGCACCAGTGCACCCAGCGCGGCAATACCGTTCTGCACCACCGGCCAGATATAGAACATGGCAATGCCGACCACCAGATACACAATAGAACTGACGATGGGCACGAAGCGTGTGCCGCCAAAGAAGGCCAGCACTTGCGGCAGCTCGATCTTATAGAATTTGTTGTGCAGCGCAGCCACGCCCAGACCGACCACGATGCCGCCGAACACACCCATTTGCAGCGTTGTGATGCCCAGCATGGTGGTGGTGGAGTTGGCAGGCATAGCTTCTACGCCGCCCGCCGCATTGATCATGGCCTGAATGGCCGTATTCATAATGATATAGGCCACTGCACCGGACAGTGCCGCGACCTCTTTTTCCTTGCGAGCCATGCCGATGGCTACACCCATGGCAAACAGCAGCGCCAGGTTGTTGAACACCGCATTGCCGGTCTGGCTCATCACGTCCAGAATGGTATAAATGAGGGTGCCCGGATGGATGACGCTGTTCAGGCCATAAGCCGCCAGCATCGTTTCGTTGGTGAACGAGCTGCCGATACCCAGCAGCAGGCCCGCCACAGGCAGCAATGCAATGGGCAGCATAAAGCTGCGTCCCACGCGCTGCAGCACGCCAAAGATCTTGTCTTTCATCTTCAGTTCTCCTTTTCCTAAGTTCGTATCCAGCATATATCTACACAGGAAATACCTGTGGAGAATCAAAGGTGAAACAAAAAGCTTATTTTCCCATCCAAATCCGTTTCAGATGGATGGTAAGGAACACCAGTTCCTCGTCCGAAAGCTCCTTGTGCCAGGTATTGCGCACATACTCCGCAATGCAGCAGGCGCATTTGTAGTGTTCGCTGCAATTGCGGGCGATCAGGGCGCGGAACACTTCGTCATGGGTATCGTTTTCCTGCTCCTGTTTTCCTTGAAATACGCGCTGTGCAAAAAAGCGCAAATGCACTGTAAAGCGGCTGAAATCCAGTGTATCCCGGTCAAAATGGAAGTTGTAAAAGCATTCTACTACCTGCACGCAACCATCCACAAAGCGGGTGACATCGTTCACCACACTCATGGTGGTGTTGAGCTCTGCGTTGACGATGTGCAGCGCAATGAAGCCGCCCTCGTCGTCCGAAAGGTCTGCATGGAAACGCTGGCGGATGGTGGCAAGGCACTCCATGCCAAGGTGATACTCTTCCGGGTAGAATTCCCGAATGGAAGTCATCAGCGGGTTAGAAAAGCGAATCCCCTCTTCGCTGCGCTGAATGGCAAAGCTGATGTGGTCGGCCAGCGTGATGAGCAGGCTTTCGTTCAGTGGGTATTTCAGCCGCTGCCGGATGGTTTCTACCAGCTCATCGGTGAGCAGCAGATGCTCATACGGAATCCGTTCCAGAAGTTCCACCAACTTTTGCTGCACGGCAGGGCTGGTCATGCGGTAGCTGCACTCCGCGGTTTCAGCCTCGATTTTATAGCCCGGCTTAACACCAAAGCCCAGACCGCGCCCGGTGACGATCAGTTCACAGCCCGTGGGGTCCACCACGCGCAAAATGTTGTTGTTGATTGGCTTTTTGACGGTATATTGCATTGTTTCTCCTCCTCGGGTTGAAAAAGGCAATAAAAAAAGACCACCCTTGACACAGCAAACATACCGAAGGCTGAAACACGCTTTCGGCTTGTGCTATGCAGAGTTGGTCTAGCCCGCCAAACGGTAACAATCCAACGACGCTGCTCACGTACATTTTTCTTTTTTGTAAGGCACAAACAAATCAGGCACTTGAATAACGATTTATTCTGTGCAAGACCACAATATCACATTCTTTGTGGAGTGTCAAGGCGAGAACGGCTCTCTTTTTTACTTTGTTCGCTTTGCACAAATTCAGTCGATAATTTACAGCAGATTGACAAGTAAAAAGATTTCTTTTATTCCTCATCCGGATACAAGTTCCGTGCATCCTTAACTGCAAGCAGAGGATTTTATTTGACGTGCATGATACGAAACCAATCGCAATAAATCGTCCCTTTACAGTCTGGCAAAACTGGATTATGCTCAACACGCCCAGAGGAGCACAATCCAGTGCGATTCTCTACAGCATTACAGAAACGGCAAGGCCAACAATTTGAAGCCGTATGAGTATTTCCGCTTTTTACTGGACGAGATTGCAAAACATCTTTATGGCCGGGAGCATGATCCGAATGACCGCGCGTTCTTAAATGATCTGCTGCCGTAGTCGGACAAGCTGCCTGACATTTGCAAGAAGAAAATTTGAGGTTTGCTGGAGCCGATTTTGGCTCCAGCTTTATTTTTGCCTGACGGTTGTGGTTTCCGGATTTCCTCTGTAGTACGATAGTTAATTTTCAGTATACTACTACGACCACGGACATTTATACCACACTTAGAAAGGGTAGGATACTATTGTAGGCATACCATAAAATTGCAAAATCCCGCACCGACAAAGGCGTGGGATTTTGATTTACTGCAAAACGCTTATTTTACTTTTCTCCAGGGCCTTTTGGGTTCGCGTTTTCCAGCCATATCGGCGGAAGCCGGCCATTGGAGTAACCATTCGAGATACTCGGATTTTGTGATAGTGCCGGAGGCAAGTTCCTGCTTTCGGGTAAGCCACTCCTTCATGAGGTCATTAAAGAGTGGTACATTCACCCACAGTACGGTTGCGGGTGCGATTGAGTCGCCCCATGTGGTGCAGGCGTTGCCGCGCAGTTCGATTGTTTTACTTTCTATCGGCGCAATCGAAGCATCAAGCGTGGTTTCAGCCAGTTTGAAAGATCTTCTATGTTCAAAATCATACCACATAATTGTCCGTAGAATATCCGGAAGATATTTGTCGCTCACGAAAAATGTTTCTTCTTTGACATCCAAAACTTTTGCGATTTCCTTCAGTAGAGATGGCTTGGGAACACGGTATCCTATTTCATATTGTGCGATTCGATTTGCGCCGCCGTCCCCAAGATTGAGAAGGTCACCCAGTTGTTTTTGTGTCAGACCTCTATGAAGTCGTACTAGTTTGATTTTTTGACCTACTTCCATAAAAAAGCCCTCCCATAAATTTTCTCTATTGTAGCACACCATAACATGAAAGCGCAAGTAAAAAAACAAAAAATTAATTTTTTGTGACTTCTATTGACATTCGCTCGTGAGCGAAGTATCTTATATGTATACTTCGCTTGTGGGCGAAGGAAAAATACTGATATGAGGATGGTGATCGAATGGATTGTAAAGAAATCAGGGAAATGTACAAGCTCATGTTTGCGGAGTACCCGGACATTGTAACGGTCAAGGATCTGCAAGCCATGCTGGGCATCAGCCGCCACGCGGCGTATGACCTGCTGGGGGAGGGCGAAATCAGCTGCATCCGGCTGGGAAACGCCTACAAAATCCCCAAAATCAATGTGATCAATTATGTTCTGAAAAGTCCGTGCGGTCAGAAGCGCGTGAGCGCGTAGGAGCGGTCTTGATTCTGGCAAGAGCACCTCCCCGTCTCAAATAGATTCGGCACCTTGAAAACTGCATATCCGACAAGCAAGGTACATTCACCACATTGCCGTCAACTTACGAGTACGGCAGCGCAGACAGAGTACGCGCCATGACTGCCACCGGGCACGAGCGATTCAGTCTCTGGTAAACACCCCGTGGCGGAGTGGAGCGCAATGACAGATGTGGTCGTAAAGATACTTCCGTCCAGTCATAGTTCACACAATGAGGGCGGCAGGCAGAGAACCTGGCTGGGGTAAAAATACCCATGATGCCGTTGCAGCCGAACGGCAGCCTTGCAAGTCGTCCCCGCAGCTGGGGCAAAGTGGACAAATGCAGCTGCAAATCGAAAAGTTTTCCCGAAAGTATGCGAAACCGATTCACTTTTTCCAGTCCGGTAAAATTAGTGAATCAGATTTGATTCACTTTCCAGCGCGTAAGACATAAAAGTGAATCAGTTCTGATTCACTCGCAGTAACCGCCCAAATC
>ERZ1034842.291-NODE-291-length-23509-cov-7.738851_pt1 | contig 23509 bp, 18 predicted proteins | sample MGYA00520634_ERZ1034842 | MGnify/ENA primary metagenome ERZ1034842 (study PRJEB33766, sample SAMN09781734) | gut metagenome | biome: gut microbiome | host: Homo sapiens | place: Madagascar | study: EMG produced TPA metagenomics assembly of the PRJNA485056 data set... | reverse complement strand
ATAGCGCCGTTTTTTCAGCGTGTCAAGTCTTATTTCATACAATTTATAACGAACCGATTGCCGGAGACAGGGCGCATTATGCCTTGGCTTCGGCTTTTTGCGTTTGCCGGAAGGATGGTGGTTTAATATTGAAGTCCTAACCACGACCGGCAAATCAATCTTTTCCGGTTAAACCTTCTGCCTTCTCCGGTGTGTCCGCTGTCGGAGGAAGCAAATAGCGGGCAATTAAAAAATGGAGGAACTGTTATGAAGAAAAAAATGTTGGCAGTCTTTATCTGTCTTGTAATGCTAGCTGGATTGATACCGACCGTAGCATTTGCTGCGGAAAATGAGGTAGATGTTTGGGACGGAACATCTGATACAAGCTGGTATAATGAAACCGATACAGAATTTCATATCAAAACAGCAGAGCAACTGGCGGGACTTGCAGAACTCACAAATATTGGAATTGATACTGGTGCATCTACAGGTAATACATTTGAGAATAAGATTATATATTTAGACTGCGACTTAGACCTTGGAAATTATCCTTGGACACCGATTACAAACAGAAATGTAGATGACGGTTATTTCTTTAAAGGAACATTTGACGGACAAGGACATACGATATACAACTTGAACCGTCATGGGACAGACAAAGACCCTTTCGACTCGCTTTTTGGTTATGTGCAGGGTGGTGTAATCAAGAATCTGAATGTTGTAGGTGCGGATTTGAGCGCCAATGATTACAGTATGCATGTAGGCATCATAGCTGCATTGGTAGAAAACGGCAAGATCATAAATTGTTACACATCCGGCACTGTAGAAAGTGTCAATGGTTGGCGAAGCATAGGCGGAATTACAGGATCATGCATGCAAGGTACACAAATTGTTGGATGCGGTTCTGATGCAAACATCATTAGCAGAAATTCCCAATATAGTGATAGCGTTGGAGGATTGGTTGGCGAATGGTTAAATGCCAATGAAACTTCTGTGATTTCAGACTGTTGGTTTAACGGCTCAATCGTTAGCGAAGATCCGGAGTCTACAGTTGGAGGGTTATTGGCTGTTGGTTACAAAAATAATGTAGAAGAAAATGTTAAAATCAATAACTGCATGATGGTAAGCAGCGATATATCAAGTGCGGAAAAGGAATATACTGCTGTGATTGCTCATCTGACAGGAACCCCAACAGTTGCTGGCTGTTTTTATAAAGAAAGTGATAATGGGTATCATGTCATTACGAAATTAGACAAGGATAGTCTTGCTATTGATACAAGCTTTGATCCGACACCTTGTGCAAAGGCGATAACTGATTTTACAGATAATGATATTCTCGTTTCGTTGCAAACCAATGCCTCACAGGGAGTTGTATGGGTAGAAGGAATAGAACATCCGACTTTTGTGTGGGATGACAATAACATCCCCGCTGATTACACAAAGGTAGATGCAGCCATTGCAAGTGCAACGGCTCTTGATAGCAGCCTTTATACAAATTATTCTGCGGTAGAAGATTCCATTAACTCTGTTGACCGAGCAAAAAGCAAAGCCCAGCAAACAGAGGTTGATGCAATGGCAAAGGCTATTGAAGATGCAGTTTCCGCCCTGCAATACAAGGACGCCGACTACACCAAGGTTGATGCAGCCATTGCCAAAGCAAATGCACTAAACAAGGACAACTACAAGGACTTCACCGCTGTGGAAGCCGCCGTCAATGCCGTTGCCCGTGGCAAGAACATCACCAAGCAGGCAGAGGTAGACGCAATGGCAAAGGCTATTGAAGATGCGATTGCTGCCCTGCAATACAAGGACGCCGACAAGACCACCCCGGCACCTGCTGCCACGGCTATCCCGGCACCTGCCGCAACAGCTACACCAGCACCTGCTGCCACGGCCACTCCGGCACCTGCTGCAACAGCCACACCTCAGTACACCATTCCGCAGACCGGCGACACCAGCAACCCTGCTTTGTTGGTTGTCCTTATGCTGGTCAGCGGTAGTGCAGCCATTGGTACAGCCGTTGTTGCCTGCAAGAGAAAGAACAACAGATAACTGAACAGCCCCCTCGCTCCATCTTCCGGGCAAAGCAAAAGCGCCGCAGCGATGCGGCGCTTTTCTATTGCCAAAAAACATCAGGAAGTGGACTTGACTGTCCACCATACGGAAAGCATTTCGCTGCACGGCGGCTTTTGTGTTACTGCTCCAAAAATTCGCGGATCTCCTTCTCGACCGCGTTGACCTCCTCCTCAAACGCACGGGCGGAGACGCGGAGGGCACCGTGGCCCATGACGATGATCTGCTCGGCACCGTCGCTGCTGACGACGCGGGTGCGGTGCTCCTTCGCCAGCTCGTGGGTGGCGCGTTCGATGTACATATCGGCGGTCTCGGCCTCGCGGGTGTAGACGACATACAGATTATAGTACTGTTCGACCTCCCGCGTGCCGCCCCGCACCTTGTAGGCGTCGAACACCAGAATCGGCACGCAGCGCTTGTAGCCTGCATAGTTGCACAAAATGTCCATCAGGCGGCGGCGGGCGGCGTCCAGATTGCCGTCGGCCAGCCTGCGCAGGTCGTCCCAGGCAAAAATCACGTTGTAGCCGTCCACCAGCAGGTAATCCGGGCCGGTGGGTACTGGTTTGGCGGGGACGCTGGCCGCAGCGGGGGCGGTGTGCAGGGCGGCGCGGGCTGCCTTTTTGGCGTCGCCGGTCTCGCCACGGCGGCGTATCTTGCCGTAGGTGCGCTCAAAAATCGCCAGCAGCTCCTTATCTTGTTCCAGCGTGCCCCGGTAGGCGGCGGCCCGGCGGCGACGGTCGTTGGCGTCAGCCTGCCCGGCAGCGTCCTCGTCGGCGGCGGGGGTGCCGTTTAAGCGGCGTTCCAGCCCGCTGGACACATGGGCGCGGGCGGGAACCTCATCCCACTTGACGAGATATCCGGCCCCATGTGCGCAAAACACAGAGTCAGCCGGGTTCTCGGTGTCGGCGTCTGGGTCATAGCCCACGGCGGCAAGCACCTCGTCGGCGTTGTGGCAGGTGTCGTACCCGGCAGGCAGCACGGCCCAGCGGCCCAGGCCGTGGGTGTAGGCCGCGACCTCCCGCGCATAGCCCCGCGCAGTGGCCACCGGCAGGCGGCCTGTCAGCCGCACGGTGTTTTCGGATTTCGGCAGCGTCTCGGGCGCTTCAAAGCTGCCGCACATCCGCTGCACATCGGCCATGGCGCGGCCCAGCGCGTCGGCGGGCAGTTCCAGCGTGAAGTCATACCACGGTTCCAGCAGCGTTACGCCGTCCTTGGCTGCGGCCATCCGCAGGCCCTGGCGCACGGCGCGGTAGGTGGCCTGGCGGAAGTCGCCGCCCTCGGTGTGCTTCTGGTGGGCGCGGCCCGCCGCCAGCGTGATCTTTACGTCGGTCAGTGGCGCACCGATCAGCACGCCGGGGTGGGTGCGCTCGGCAAGGTGGGTCAGAATCAGCCGCTGCCAGTTTTCGGCCAGTGTGTCGGGCGGGCAGTCTGCCGCCAGCTGTACGCCGCTGCCCCGCGCACCGGGTTCCAGCAGCAGGTGGACCTCGGCGTAATGGCGCAGCGGCTCATAGTGGCCGATGCCCTCCACAGCGGTGGTCAGGGTTTCTTTGTAGAGGATACCGCCCTCGCTGAAGGTGACGTCCAGCCCGAAGCGGTCCTGTAAAATATTCTGCAAAATTTCCAGCTGCACTTCACCCATCAGCTGGACGTGTACCTCGCCCAGGTCGTCGCGCCAGTTGACGTGGAGCTGCGGGTCCTCGTCCTCGAGGGTCTGCAGGGCTTTTAAAACGGTGTGGGCGTCGGCGTCACAGTCGATGCGGTAGTTGAGCACAGGCTCCAAAAGCGGTGTCTCCGCGTCGGATTCTGCGCCAAGGCCCTGCCCGGGGCGGGTGGCTGCCGGGCCTGCCACTGCCACGACCATGCCGGGAAACGCCTCACTGACCAGGCGGAACTTGCCGCCATTGTACAGCCGCAGGGCGTCGGCCTTTTCGCCGCCGGGGAGTACGTCTTTTACGTGCAGCACGCCGCCGGTGACTTTCAGCCAGGTCAGGCGGGTGCCTGCGTCCTCACTGATTTTGAACACGCGTGCGCCAAATTCCGGCCACTGGGGCGGGGTGCGGGTCAGCGTCTGCAAGCCGTGCAGTAAGCCGTCCAGGCCGTCCAGACGCAGCGCCGCGCCGAAAAACACCGGAAAGACCTGCCGCCGCGCAATGGCCGTGATGACGGTCTCGGGCGCGGGGGTGCCGGTGTCGAGGACTTCGTTCATCAGCGGCTCACTGCACAGGGCCAGGGCCTCGGGGTCTGGCGCGGCGGAAAAATCCACACAGCCGTCGCCGAAGCGGCCCCGCAGCTCCCGCAGACGGACAGCAGCGTCCGCGCCGGGCAGATCCATTTTGTTGACAAAAACAAACGTAGGAACGCGGTAGCGGGCAAGCAGCTTCCACAGTGTCTCGGTGTGGGCCTGCACGCCGTCGGTGCCGGAGACGACGAGGACGGCGTAGTCCAGCACTTGTAAGGCGCGCTCGGCCTCGGCGGAGAAATCCACGTGGCCGGGGGTGTCCAGCAGGGTCAGCGCGGTCTCGCCGCAGCCGTCGGCGGCGGGCAGCGTCAGCACCGCCTGTTTGGCAAAAATCGTGATGCCCCGCGCCCGCTCCTGACTGTCCGTGTCCAGAAAGGCGTCACGGTGGTCGACGCGGCCCAGCTTGCGCAGCACGCCGGCGCGGTAGAGCAGCCCTTCGGCCAGTGTGGTTTTGCCGCTGTCAACATGGGCCAGCAGGCCGATGACGAGACGTTTCATAGATGTTCCCCCGAGTTTTTCAAAGTTGCTTCTATTGTACAATTTTTCTTGCAATTTGGCAAACGGTGTGGTATAGTAAAGCCAAATTTACCGGGAAGGAGAGCACACGTATGCGTTGGCAGTTCGGTGTGGTGTTCCAGAAAAAAGGAAACCCCTGACGAATCGACGCTGTAAGTGTGCCCTTTTTTAGGTATTGCCCTAAGTTCCGGTAAAGCTATAAGTGTGTGCATTTTTGCGCCCTGCGGCTTTGCTGCGGGGCGCTTTTTGTGTGCAAAAAAGGGCACGTTTTCGTGATTTTTGAGCGAAAGGGTGTTCCCGATGAATTTACAAAAACAACTGCGCTGCGTGTATCTGCACGCATTTTTCTCGACACTGCGGTTTACCGATGCCGTCTGGGTGGCGCTGCTGGCGGCGCGGGGCTTCTCGCTGGCGGAAATCGGCCTGGCCGAAGGGGTGTTCCATCTGACGAGCCTGCTGTGCGAGGTGCCCAGCGGCATGGCTGCGGATCTGCTGGGGCGGCGGCGCACGCTGATTTTCGGCGGTGTGCTGGGCGTTTTCTCGGCGCTGGCCATGGCGTCTGCACCGGGGCTGGGGCTGATCTGCACGGCCATGGCGCTGAAGGCGCTGGGCTACAATATGCTTTCCGGCACGGCCGAAGCCCTGATCTACGACAGCCTGAAAATGGCCGGGCGAGAGAAAGACTATATAAAAGTGGACGCCAATGCGTCGATTTGCATGAAAATTGCAACGGCGCTCGGCTCGCTGGCAAGCCTGCTGGCAGGGGTGCTGCGCTACGCAGGGTACTACTTGGTGGATGCCGTGTCGGCGCTGCTCTCGGCACTGGCGGCGGCCCGGCTGGAAGAACCCATCGTCACCGATGAGCAGGCCGCCCGGGAGCGGCACACCCTGCGGGAACTGCCCGCCCGGCTGCGTGTGCATATTTTGAACAGCGCCGACTGCCTGCGCGGCAGTGCGCTGGCACGGCGGCTGATTGCGGCGGACGCGGTGATTTCGCTGCCAAGCTACTTGACGTCGATGTTTGTGCAGCAGCGGCTGACGGAACAGGGTGGGGCCATGGAATGGCTGTTCCTGCCGGGGTTGCTGGCCGGGGCTGCAGGTATGGCGGGCACGGCACTGGGGCGGCGGCTGCACCCTAAGACCCTGCGCGGCCTGTATTTTGCCTGTGCGCTGACCATTGGCGCGGGGGCACTGCTGGCCGGGGCGGCCCCGGCGTGGGCCTGTGCCGTCGGGCCGATGCTGGTACAGGGGGCACTGGCTGTGTGGTTCTTGCACAGTATGCAGCGGATGAACGAGTCAATTTCCAGCGACCGCCGCGCGACGCTTATCAGCGTGGACAGCATGACGTACAGTTTGCTGATGATCCCGGCAAGCCCGATGCTGGGCTGGCTGGGGGATGCTGCCGGGTCCGCAGGGGTCGGGCTGTGTCTGCTGGGTGCAATGGTGGTAGCCAGCGGCCTTGCAGTCGCGGCCAAAACACGGTATAATAGACGCGGAGCATAATTCCCTTGATTTTTTGTGGAGCCGATGGGATGCGTCGGCCCGCCAACGGAGGCAAAATTGCTATGACCTATACAGAAGTTTTGCAGGCGGCGAAGGATCAAATGGGCTTTTGCCATGCCTGCCCGGTGTGCAATGGCCGCGCCTGCGGCGGCACCATCCCCGGCCCGGGGGCCAAGGGCAGCGGCACGGTGGCAATCCGCAACTTTGACGCGTGGCAGAATGTGCGGCTGAACATGGATACGATCCACGAGAATTTTGAGCCGGATACGAGCCTGGAGCTCTTTGGACGCAAGTTCAAATACCCGTTTTTTGCGGGGCCGGTGGGCGCAATGACGTTGCACTACGGCGATAAATACAACGACTTGCAGTACAATGAAATTTTGGTCGCTGCCTGCGCGGCGGCGGGCATTGCGGCGTTCACCGGAGACGGCACGAACCCCAAGGTCATGGAGGGGGCAACGGCGGCCATTGCGGCCAGCGGCGGCGCGGGCATCCCCACTGTGAAGCCGTGGGACAACGCCACAGTGGCGGAAAAAATGACGATGGCGCGGCAGTCCGGCTGCTTTGCCATGGCGATGGACATTGACGCAGCGGGCCTGCCGTTTTTGCAGCACCTGGATCCGCCCGCCGGCAGCAAGACCGTGGAGCAGCTGCAAGAAATCGCCCAGGCGGCGGGCGTGCCGTTTATCTTAAAGGGCATCATGACGGTGCGCGGCGCGGAAAAGGCCATCGAGGCCGGGGCCGCGGGCATCGTCGTCTCGAACCACGGCGGCCGCGTGCTGGACAACTGCCCCGCCACCGAGGAAGTGCTGGCGGACATTGTGGCGGCCGTGGATGGCCGCGCGAAAATTCTGGTGGACGGCGGCATCCGCAGCGGCAATGATGTGTTCAAGGCGCTGGCCCTGGGCGCGGACGGCGTGTTGGTTGCCCGCCCATTTGTGACAGCTGTGTACGGCGGCGGTGCCGACGGCGTGGCTGCCTATGTGGAAAAGCTGGGTGCCGAGTTGGCCGACACGATGCGCCTGTGCGGCGCGGCGAGCCTGGCGGACATCAGCCGGGATATGGTCAGGGTCGTAAAGTAAAATAAAAAATACCATGTTCCGCAGCTGCAAAAACTGCCGAGACATGGTATTCTTTTTGTGCCGCAGTATGCGGCGGGGCGGGCGTAAAACTGTATAAATATACTTTTCACCTCTTTTTTTGCAAAAGGTCTTGCAGAAAAAGAGGTTTTGCATTACTATTAAAGAATGCTACCGCTTTAGAGCGGTGGTGTGAGGGTTTGTGTAAAGTGTATACAAGGAGGAAGTCATTATGAAAAAGTTGATCAGCACCGTTCTGGCATTGGGTATGGCGGCCAGCCTGGCAGCCTGCGGCAGCAGCGCATCCACGGCGGCGTCCACGGCCGAGAGCACCGTGGAATCTACCGCAGCAGCCGGGGACAGTGACCTGGACTACATCAAGGGCAAAGGCAAAATGACCATCGGCTACACGGTATATGAGCCGATGAACTACACCGACGCCGACGGCAATTTCACCGGCTTTGACACCGAGCTGGCGACCGCTGTGTGTGAGAAGCTGGGCGTGGAGCCGGAATTTGTGGAAATCAACTGGGACACCAAAATTGTTGAGTTGGATGCCAAGAGCATTGACTGCATCTGGAACGGCATGACGCTGACTGATGATATCCAGGCCAACACCGCCTGCACCAAGGCCTACGCCAAGAACGCGCAGGTCGTCGTGATGAAGGCCGACGCCGACTATTCCTCCACTGCGGACCTCGTCGGCAAGACCGTGGTCGCAGAGGCCGGTTCCGCCGGTGAGAGCGCCATCAACGACGACGAGAGCCTGTCCCAGGCCGATTACGTCAGCAAATCCGTCCAGACCGATTGTCTGATGGAAGTGGCCGCCGGTACGGCGGACGCCGCTGTGCTGGACCTGACGCTGGCCTCCGCCATGATCGGCGACGGCACCGACTACGCGGATCTGGCTATTAAAGACGAGCTGAACGCCGAGGAGTATGGCGTGGCCTTCCGCAAGGGCAGCGATGCCGCCGACGCCGTGAACGCTGCCTTTGACGAGCTGAAGGCCGACGGCACGATGCAGGCTTTGGCCGACAAGTACAGCCTGACGCTGGCCGACTGATGGGCGAGGCGGCTGTCATCTGGGGCCGCCTGACCGAGGCATTCTGGCTCAACTGCCAGCTGTTCGGTCTGACGCTGTTGTTCGCACTGCCGCTGGGGCTGGTGGTGTCGTTTGGCTCCATGAGCAAGTTTGCCCCGCTGCGCGGCGTGGTCAAGACCTTTGTCTGGATCATCCGCGGCACGCCGCTGATGCTGCAAATTCTGGTCATCTACTTAGGGCCGGGCCTGATGGGCTTTACCAGCCCCTGGCCGTCGGGCGGCAGCGGCCGCCTGGTGGCGGCGGTGGTGGCGTTTGCCATCAATTACGCCTGCTATTTTTCGGAAATTTACCGCGGCGGCATCGAGGCGGTCCCCAAAGGCCAGACTGAGGCAGGGCAGGTGCTGGGTATGACTAAGGCTCAGATCTTCTTCCGCGTGACGCTTTTGCAGGTCATCAAGCGCATTCTGCCGCCGATGGGCAATGAGATCATCACGCTGGTCAAGGATACCTCGCTGGCGAACGTCATTGCCAACAAAGACATCATTATGATGGCGAAAGAGTACAGTGCCAAAGGGCTGATCTGGCCGCTGTTTTCCACGGCGGTGTTCTTCCTGGTGTTCGTGGGTGCGCTGACGCTGCTGTTTAGCTGGCTGGAAAAGCGGCTGGACTATTTCAAGTAAGGGGGCGCGGCTATGGCATTGTTGGAAGTAAACGGCATCGGCAAGAGCTTTGGCACCACAAAGGTGCTGCGCGATATCTCGTTTGAGCTGGCCGAGGGCGAGGCCCTGGCCATCATCGGGTCGTCCGGCTCCGGCAAAACGACGCTGCTGCGCTGCTTGAACTTTTTGGAGACGGCGGACGCAGGCAGCATTACGGTGGCGGGCGAGACGCTGTGGAGCGCCGCCGATACCCGCACCCAGAGCGAGGAGGCCATCCGCAAAAAGCGGCTGCATTTCGGGCTGGTGTTCCAGAATTTCAACCTGTTCCCGCAGTACACGGCGCTGCAAAACGTGATGCTGGCGGGCCAGCTTTTGGCGAAGGAACGCCCGGACTACAAGCAGAACAAAAAGCAGATCCTGGCCGATATCGAGACGCAGGCGCGGCAGCTGCTGGCGCAGATGGGACTTTCTGACCGCGAAGGACACTACCCGCACCAGCTTTCGGGCGGGCAGCAGCAGCGGGTGGCGATCGCCCGCGCCCTGGCGCTGCACCCGGATATTTTGTGCTTTGACGAGCCGACGAGTGCGCTGGACCCTGAGCTGACCGGCGAGGTGCTGCGGGTGCTGCGCGAGCTGGCCGAGCATAAGACCACGATGATCATTGTGACCCATGAGATGAAGTTTGCCCGCGACGTGGCCGACCGCATCCTGTTTATGGACGGCGGCGTGGTCGTGGAGCAGGGCGATGCGAAAGAGGTCATCGACCACCCCAAAGAGGAGCGGACGAGACAGTTTTTGGCGAGTTATGGGAAATAAAAAACGGCAGACCGTTGGATGGCGGTCTGCCGTTTTTTTAAAGTGGCAATTACCGTACCGCGATGCACTCAATCTCGACGAGGGCGTTCTTGGGCAGGGCGGCGATTTGGACGCAGCTGCGGGCGGGGAAGCCGCCGTGGAAGTAGGTGCCGTAAATCTCGTTCACGGTGCCGAAATCGGCCAGATCCTGCACGAAAACCGTCGTTTTGACGACGTTGTCGAGGCTCAGGCCGGCCTCGTTCAGGACGGCCTGCAGATTTTTGAGGGCCTGGTGGGTCTGGGCTTGCACGCCATCGGCCAGATTGCCGGTGGCGGGATCCAGGCCGAGTTGGCCGCTGCAATAGACGGTGGAGCCGGTGTCAACGGCCTGAGAATAGGGGCCGAGGGCGGCGGGGGCGTTCGGGGTGGAAACGTGGGTCATGGTGATGCACTCCTCTATGTTTGATTTTTTAGAAAAATGGGGGTAACAGAGCGGACGATATGCGGGGCGTCGAGGACGCCGCCCCCTACAAATGAGGGGAGCGGCGAGGGAACTGACCGCCCTACGGGGCGTTTGCCGAAAGGTTGAGGGCCGGGCATGCCCGGCCCCTACAGGATGGCAATGCGGTTATCGCGCGTCGTCGGTGGCTTCCTTCGGCTAGGCGAAGTGGCGGCGGGTGAGGCAGTCTTGCAGGAAGTCGGTGCATTCTTTCGTGTAGGCGGTGTTGTCGTGGTAGTAGCTGACGGCGTGCTCGGCACCGTGCACCGTCAAAAAGCGCTTGCCCTTGGCGCGGCAGACCTCGTAGTTGCGGCGGCCCATCTCGTAGGGAACAAAGCCGTCGGCATCGCCGTGGACGAAGAAGATCGGCACTTTGCTGTGGGCCGCGGCATCGGTGCAGTCGGCATCCTCAGGGTCAAAATGGCCGAACAGGATGGCCCCCAGCCGCCCGATGGCGTAGGTGGGGCCGAGAGGGAAGCCGGGTAGGTACTCCGGCAGGCATTTGCGGGTGATCTCACGCGGGCTGGTGTAGCCGCAGTCGGCTACGATGCCGCAGACGTTGTCCGGCAGATTCAGCCCGGCGGCCAGCAGCACGGTGGCTGCGCCCATCGAGACGCCCATCAAAAAGATGGGAACTTCCGGGCCAAAGTGGCTGCGTGCCCAGACAGCCCAGTCCCGGGCGTCGTAGCGCTCCTTCACGCCCATGGTGATGGTGTGGCCGCCGCTGTACCCGTGGGCGCGCTGGTCGGGCAGCAGAACATTATAACCCAGCTTGGTGCAGAGGGTGTAGCCGCCCAGGCCGTCCCGCACGGCATAGCCCCGGTAGCCGTGGAAGATGATAGCCAGCGGGGCACCGTCGTTGTGGTGGTAGTACCGCGCGGCCAGCGGTGTGCCGTCCTGCGCGGTGATATGTACCGGCGTGAAGGTGTCCCGCGCCAGCGCATCGGCGTCGGGGCACATGGCCTTGCGGTAGACCTCCCGCGTGGGCATATCGGCGGGGGAGGGCACGGCGATGGTGGGCTTTTGGTAAAAGGCGACGCGGTAGATGCCGTAGGCTGCGCCGAGCACGGCAGTACCGGCTGCGGCGGCCGCAGTAAGCAACGGATGTTTTTTCATGCAGGACACCTCACTTTGGCGGGAATTTGTGTTTATTATAGCAAATGTGCCACAAAACCGCAATGATTCCCAAAAAAAGTTTACACTTGCCACAAAAGTGTTTTCGCGGTATAGTATCTGTGTATAGAAGAAAATGCTTTCCGGGTAGAAGTGCAGGGGCAGGGCGATGACGAGCATCGCCCCCTGCCATACACGGATTGACGATGCAACAAAAAGGACCCACCTATGACTGAACTGATCCAAAGCCTGAAGGCGGCGGTGGCGCGGTATCCGGGCACGATGGCGGAACTGGCGCGCCGGGCGGCCATCGACCGCTCTACTTTATATAAGATACTCGGCGGGCAGCGCACGCCTCGGCGCGAACAGCTGGAGCGCCTGACCGACGCACTGGAATTGACCGAGGAAGAAAAAACCACCCTGCTGGTGCAGTACAAGCAGCGTGGCCGCGGCACGGACCCCAAGATGCGCGCTGCGTTGAACCAACTGCTGGAAGCGGCGTTCCGGGTCGGGGATTACACCCGGCGCGAGGGAAACATCACCAACGAGGCCGCGCGGCAGATGAGCGTTGCAGGACAGTATGTGGAGGGTACCCGCGCGGTGACGGCTGCCGCAGCGGCGCTGGTGGCCGAGCATATGCTATCCGGTGATACGCGGCCGCTGCTGCTCTCGCCGTTCACGAATCCGGTGCTGGACCGGGTGCTGGTGAACCGCTTCTCCGCGCCCGACGGGCAGACGGCGTCGCTGTCTCAGCTGCTGATTTTTGCCGAGGAAAGCGACATCCCCCGGGAGAAAGCCGGGAATATCGCCACGCTGACCCGCACGCTGCCGCTCTTGTTTCTGCCCAAGCTCAACTACGATGCCCGCGTTGTACGGTGTGTGATGAGCGAACCCAGCCCCGGTACGCTGATGCCGGTGTATCTGCTGCTGCCCACGGCCGCCTTGATGATGGACCGCTTGGGGCAGAAAGGGTATATCATCACCGACCGGGAGGCCGTGGAAAACCTGCGCCTGGCGTTCAGCCGCAAGTACATCGACGCAGTGCCGGTGCTGAAACTGGCGACCGGGACGCACGATTTTATGGAGTCCATGCAGTTGTACAGCAAGCTGTTTGCCGAGACGCGCAAGTGCTGCATGGTGCGCTATCAGCCGCCGTTCAGCCTGTTTGCCGATGAAAAGATCGCGCTGCGGGTCGTGCGGCAGGACGCAGCCGTGCAGCCCTACCTGCCCGCGCTGCTGGATTACCTGAACACCTGGAACCAGCAGACGCCGGACCTGTATTTCTGCGAGGAAGGACTTTTGCAGTTTGTGCGCACCGGGCAGATGTTTGACCTGCCCCCGGCTCTGTACGAACCGCCGGACGTCGAGACGCGCCGGGAGCTGCTGCTGCTGCTGCGCCGGGCGGCGGCCTCCGACAAGCAGACGCTGCGCATTGTGGAAGCGGCCCAGCTGCCGCTGACACCGTCGATGAGCGTGAACGCTTTCCGCGGGCGCGGGGTGGTGTTCTGCCAGGCTGTGCTGGAACCGGGCAAAATGTACTGCCGCGAATATCTGATGGAGGATCCCCAGATGACCGAGGCAGTGCTGAATTATCTGGAGGAGGGCAAAACCGGCGACCGGGTGCGCAGCCAAAAATATACGGTGGATTTTATTGATTATTGCCTGCGGTTGTTGTAAGATTAGTAAAAGTGCAAAAAGGAGACAAGCCATGGCACATACAGAGACTATGCTGGAAAGCAAGGAGATATTCAATGGCCGGGTCATCCGCGTGACGGTGGATAAGGTGCAGCTGGAGGACGGCACCACCAGCACCCGAGAGATCGTCCATCACCACGGCGGGGCGTGCATCCTGCCGGTGGATGCAGATGGAAACGTGACGATGGTGCGCCAGTTCCGCTACGCCTTTGGCGAGGAAATCTGGGAGCTGCCCGCCGGCAAACTGGAAGCGGGCGAGGATCCCTTTGAGGCCGCCAAGCGCGAACTGAGTGAGGAGTGCGGCCTGACGGCGGACAACTTCATCGACCTGGGCGTCGTCTACGCCACCGTGGGCTATGACAGCGAAAAAATCTACCTGTGGGCTGCCACCGGCCTGCACGAGGTCAAGCAGCACCTGGACGCCGGGGAGTTCTTGGATGTGGTGAAGATGCCGTTCGACAAGGCCCTGGGCCTGGTGATGGACGGTACCATCAAGGACAGCAAGACCCAGGTTGCTCTGCTGAAATACGCGCAGCTGCGCGATAAAGCGTAAATGGGCGTTGAAATACTGGACAACGGCACCCGCGTACTGACCGCGCCGGGAGCCATGTTTGGCACCGACGCGCTGCTGCTGGGGCGCTTCGCCCAGCCCCGGCGGGACGAGCGGGCGCTGGACCTGTGCAGCGGGTGCGGCATTGTGGCGCTGCTGTGGCACGATGCCGGGCACCGGGGACCATGCACGGCGCTGGAATTTGACCCGGCGGCAAGCGCACTCTGCGGCCAGGCGGCTGCGGAGAACGACGCTGAGCATATTACGCCGGTCTGCGCGGATTTACGGCAGTTCTGCACGGCAGGGCCGGAGCAGGGGCAGTATGATTTTGCAGCCTGCAACCCGCCCTACTTTGCGGCGGGGCCGCGCAGCCCCGACAAGCGCCGGGCCGAGGCCCGCCACACCGACAGCTGCACGACGGCAGACGCCGTGGACTGCGCCCGCCGCGCCCTGCGGGACGGGGGACGGTTCCTGCTGTGCCAGCGGCCCGAGCAGCTGGCCGAGGTATTGAGCACCCTGCGTGCCGCGCGGCTGGAACCCAAGCGGCTGGCCTTTGTGAAGAACCGCCCCGACGCCGCGCCCTGGCTGTTTTTGGTCGAGGCGCAGAAGGGCCGCAAGACCGGATTGCGCGTGGAGCCGGATGTGCTGATAACGAGTGGTGCGGCAATGTATGGGCCGCGAGAATAACACTAAAAAATTACAAAACTAGGAGAATACCGTCATGGGACTTTTTCATCAGAATTTTGACAAACCGGGGCCGGGCGTTTCGCCCGATGCACCGCGAAAAAAGGGCGCTGCCCGCTTCTTTGAGATTCTGGGCCGCGACTTTTCTACCATATGGATGGCGGGTCTGCTGGCGCTTATCAGCAGCCTGCCCTTCGCGCTGCTGCTGTGGTTCGCCGTGTCCACCCACTCCCTGATCCCGATGCTGGCGGCGGGCATTCTGGGCGGCATGATCGCCGCACCGCAGATCGTCGGCCTGAACGACACGATTCTGCGCAGCCTGCGCGATGAGCCGGGCTTCTGGTGGGCAACCTACCGCCGCGCCTGGAAGCGCAACGTCAAGGCGTCGCTGCTGCCGGGCGCTGTCTGCGGGCTGCTGCTGGCGATGGAAATTTTCACGGCGTTCCACCTGGATATCTCCCAGAGCGTTGTGCCTGCGGTGGCCGTGCTGGTGGCGCTGATTCTGCTGGCGGGCATTGCACAGTACATCTATGCCCAGGTGGCGCTGGTCGAGGTCAGCTTTGGCGGCCTGCTGAAAAACGCGCTGATGCTGTTTTTGGGCTACCTGCCCCGCAGTGCGCTGGGCGTTCTGTGGCAGGGCATTTACTGGGCGGCGGTGGCGCTGTTCTGGCCTGTCAGCAGCTTTGCGGTGATCCTGTGCAGCCTGTGGCTGCCATGCCTTTTGAACTTGATGGCGATTTACCCCGCGCTGGATAAGAGCTTTGATTTGGAGAAAACCATCAAGGCCATGCGGGACGCACAGCTGAACAGCGAGAATGAGGACAAATAAAAAATTGCAAGGGGAACGCGGGGACGCGTTCCCTTTGCTTGTTTGCAGGGGCGGTTATGGGAAGGCTGAGGGCCGGGTGTGCCCAGCCCCTACATGGACGGTGGGCTGCGAAAGCGGCGGGAACATCTTGCACCTTCTTTATAAAAAGGGTATAATGACATAATAGGCTTATTATACGGAAAAGGAGGCGACAGCGTGAAAATTCTGCTGGTACACTGCCATTACCGGCTGCCCGGCGGCGAGGATGCCGTTTTTGCGGCGGAGCGGGAATTGCTGGAACGCCACGGCCATACCGTGCTGGTGTATGAGCGCAGCAACGAGGAAGCCGCCCACGGCGCGGCCAAGGCGCTGCTGCCGCTGCACGCCGTCTGGAACCGTCGCGCTGCCCGCGAGGTGAAAGACCTGATAAAACGCGAGGGCGTCGAGGCCGTGCATATCCACAACACGCTCTTGCTGCTCAGCCCCGCTGTGGTGCGGGCCGCCAAAAGCTGCGGCGTGCCGGTGGTGCAGACGCTGCACAATTTTCGCCTGTTCTGCCCCAACGGGATTTTACTGCGGGACGGTCAGGTCTGCGAGGAGTGTCCCCACCACGGCCTGCACTGCGCTTTGAAGCACAGCTGCTACCGGGGCAGCAAGGCGCAGACGCTGGTGGTCGTGGCAGCCTACTGGCTGCACCGGGTCCTGGGGACCTGGCGCGGCGTGACGATGGCCGCCCCCACCGAGTTCGACCGCGAAAAGCTGCTGGAATTCAACAAAATCTACCCGATGTTCGACGCAAACCGCCTGGTCGTCAAGCCGAACCCGGTCTGCGTGCCGAACGGCCCGGTGACGCCCTGGGACGAGCGCAAACGGCAGTTTGTGTTTGCCGGGCGGCTGGAAGAATTGAAGGGCATCCGCACCGTTATCGAAGCGTGGCGTATCCTCGATAAAAACGCGCCGGAACTGCTGGTGGCGGGCGACGGCCCGCTGGCCGACTGGGCGAAAGCGCAGAAGCTGCCGAAGGTGCGTTTTCTGGGCCAGCTGCCCCGGGACGAGCTGCACCGCATCATCGGCGAGAGCCGCGCTGTGGTGGGTGCCAGCTTGTGCTATGAGAGCTTTGCCCTGGTGCCCGCCGAGGCCCACGCCCTGGGTACGCCGGTGCTGGCGAGCGGCATCGGCAATATGGGGGCATCGGTGCGGCCCGGGTTTGACGGCCTGTGTTTTGCGCCGGGGGATGCCGCCGCGCTGGCCGGGGCCGTGCGGGCCATGAGTGCCATGCAGTTTGACTGCGCGGCCATCGCCGCCGCCACCCGCCGCCGCTTTGGCGAGGAAGAAAATTACAAGACGTTGATGAGATTGTACGGCCGCAGCGCCGCCGAGGAATGACATGAACCAGTTTTACCGCGCCCTGCATATGCCGCCGAAACGGCTGCTGCGCAAAGTGATGGGCGAAAAAGAAGTGTATACGATCGCAGTGCGCCCCCGCCCCACGGCCGAGGGTACCGAGCCGCTGCCCGCTCTGGGCGCCGGCCCCTACACGATGCTGCCCGGCCGCGAGGGCTGGTGGTTCGCCGACCCGCTGCTCTGCCACCGGGGCGGCAAGCGCTGGCTGTTTGCCGAGGCGATGGACCTTTCCACCGGCAAGGGCCGGCTGGAAGTGTGCGAACTGCACGACGACGGCAGCATTGACGGCTGGCGCGTGGCACTGGAGGAGGATTTCCACCTTTCCTTCCCGATGGTGTTTGACTGGAACGGCGAGGTCTGGATGATCCCCGAGACCGGGCACGACCACAGCCTGCGGCTTTACCGCTGCCGGGTGTTCCCCACAAAATGGGAGCTGGTCCAGCGGTTTGCCACCGATGAGGAACTGTGCGACGCGATTTTGGTGGATCGCCGGGCAGAGGCACTGACGATTTTGTGCAGCGAGACAAAGCCCGACAACCAGCTGTATGTGCGCTACCGCCGCTACACGCTGTGCCATGCCGTGCAGGAGACTGCCGCCCTGCCGTTGGCTGAGGCAGACACCCTGCCCGCTGCCGCGCCCGCAGGCCCCTTTGAACTTTTGCCCGACGAGACATACAATTTGCAGCACCGAGATTTTGATTTTGTCAGCCGCAATGCAGGGCCGCTGTTTGTGCTGGGTGAGCAGGTCATCCACCCCACGCAGGTCAGCACCAGCGTGGACTACGGCGTTTACCTGCAATTTCTCGCGCGGCGCGGCAGCTCTGAGGTGCCGCTCTGCGCGGCGACGCCCCAGAATGTGGAGATCACCGGACTGAACGCGGCGGATGTTATCGGCGTACACACCTATTGCCGGGATGATGTGCTGGAAGTCATCGATGCGCGGTATCTAACGCGCATCCCCAAGCCCGCAAAGCCGGAGGCAGAAGCGTAAATGAAAACCATTGTCATACCGCAGTTTTACCGCGGCCCCTCCGGCCAGAAAGGGCTGTACAACCGACAGGAGGTTGGTCTGGCCCGGGCGTTTGCCGCGCTGGGCTGCCGCGCCGTGGTGCTCTACCCCGAACCGGGTGCAAAAGCGCCCAAGGTGGAGACACCCGAGCCGAACGTGAAAATCTGCTACCTGCCCGCCGTGGCCTTCGGCACCCAGGCATTATACAAAAGCTGGCAGATCTTGCTGGACGAACAGGCCGATGCCGTACACGTCATGGGGGATAACTCCCTGGGCGTACCGGGGCTGTACCGCTTTTGCGAGAAGCACGGCATCGTGTTTTACAGCCAGCTGGGGGCTTTGAAAAGTACTTCCAACCACGCTATTGTGCGCGGGGTGATGAACCTGCTGCTGCGCCGGAATTTAACGGTGTACCGCAAGACACCCACCTATGCCAAGACCCCGGCTGTGGCCGCTGAACTGGAAAGCCTGGGCGTGCCCTGCTGCGGGCTGATGCCGGTGGGGCTGGACACGGCTATCATCCCGACGATACCGGGCAGCAAGGCCATGATACGCCGGGAACTGAACATCAACGAGCAGGTCAAGGTGCTGGCCTTTGTGGGGCGGCTGGACGCCTACAAGCAGCCGCTCGACCTGGTACCGCTGCTGCAGGCCGCGCCCGACTGGTACGCAGTCATTATTGGGCAGGGGGCGCAGAGCGATGAGCTGGCCCGCCGCCTGACCGAGGCCGGGTTGATGGGCCGCTGCCGCCTGATCCCCCAGCTGCCCAACGCGCAGGTGCATATTTATTATCATGCCTGCGACGCTTTTGTGAACCTGAACGAAAACGAAATTTTCGGCATGAGCCTGTTGGAGGCTATGTACGCGGGCTGCCCGCCAGTGGCCCGCCATGCGCCGGGGCCGGATTTAATTATTGAAAACGGCATCAGCGGGTATCTGTGTGATACTGTCGCTGAGATGGCCGCCGCGCTGGACAAGACGACAGACGCCATGGGCCATGCGGCGCAGAACCGCGTGAACGAACACTTTTTGTGGCAGAACAGCGCCGAACTGGCCCTGACCCTGCTGCCGAAAAAGGGGAAAACCAATGGATAACGACAACATTCTGCTGCAAAAGGCCGCCGACATTTATCGCGGTCTGCGGTTCAAGATGAAGTACCGCGGCGTGGATATCTTACCCGCCGTGGCCGGCAACGACCTGGCGCGGGAACTGCTGGAAAGCGGCCAGCCGTTTTTGTTTGGCCGCTGCGGCGCGACCGAAATGCGCACCGTGGCCGACTATTTGCAGAACGGCGGCAAAGATTTTGCCGACCGCACGCGGGAGGATATCCGCAATTTGTCTGGCGTGTTCCCCACGGATGATGCGACGCTGGAAAAATTCTGCCGTCTTTACGTTAAATGCGCCCAGAATGCGGAGCTGCTGGCCCTGTGGAACGTGGGGGCCGAGCGGGAGGTCATCCGCGGCTGCGATGCCACCCGCTTTACCGAACTGCGCGCACTGGAACCCTACTACCACGCCAGGCCGTGGAGCGCGGCACTGGCGGGCAAGCGGGTGTTGGTGGTGCATCCCTTCCGCAAGACGATTGTAGCGCAGTACGCCCGGCGGGCGCAGCTGTTCCCCGGCAAGAATGTCCTGCCGGAGTTTGCGTCGCTGACCGTAGTGCAGGCCGTGCAGGGCCTGGGCGGGCAGGACACCGGCTATGCCAGCTGGTTTGATGCTCTGGCCGCCATGGAGCGCGAGATGGACGCCGCCGACTACGATGTGGCCATCGTCGGCGCGGGAGCCTACGGCCTGCCGCTGGCGGCCCACGCCCGGGACACCGGCCATGCCGCCATCCAAATGAGCGGTGCCACGCAGCTTTTGTTTGGCATCAAGGGCAAGCGGTGGGACAGCCACCCCATCATTGGCAAGCTGTACAACGATGCCTGGGTGCGCCCCGACGAGACAGAGGGCATCACCCATAAAGAAAAGGTCGAAGGCGGGAGCTACTGGTAATCGGAGAACTTTATGCGTATCTTAATGATCAGCAACCACCTTGGGGTGCAGAGCGGGGTGCAGCGGTATGTGCAAAATCTGCTGTTGAACCTCGATACAGCGAAATACCATATCGACCTGTTCGTGGGGCAGTGCCCGGCGGACCAGGCCAGCACCGCCCCCGCGCTGGAAGCGCGCGGCGTGCATATCATTGCGGTGCCGGACAATAAAAAGGACCGCATCCGGGCACTGGCGGCGCACCTGCGCACCCACAAGGACTACGATATCATCCACTACCACACGGCCAGCAAGATCGGCGCACCGGTCTGCGGCATGATGCGGCTGCTCTGCCCCCGGGCCAAGATTGTGGTACACAGCCACATTGTCTACCCGCCGCTGACGCTGACCTGGCGGGCCGCCCACGGCGTCTACCAGCTGTTTGCGGATTATTTCCTCGGCTGCGGCGTGGCGGCAGGGCGATTTGTGTTCGGTGACCATATCGACGAAAAACCAAACTTTTCCGTGGCCTGCAACGCCGTGGATGCCGGGCGGTTCCACCCGGACGCCGCCGCGCGGGCTGCCACGCGGGCCAACTATGGCATTGCTGACACCGACCGCCTGGCCGGGTTTGTGGGGCGGCTGAACCACCAGAAAAACCCGCTGTTTTTGATGGAGGTTTTTGCGGCTATGGCCGCGCAGGATGTGCGGTGGAAACTGCTGCTTGTCGGCACCGGCGAGAAAGAGCCGGAAATGCGCGCCGCCGCCGAGGCCCACGGTCTGGCCGACCGCGTGATTTTTGCGGGCGTGCAGAGCGATGTGCCCGCCTTTATGAACGCCTTTGACCTGTTTTTGCTGCCCAGCAATTTTGAGGGCAGCCCGGTCACGCTGGTAGAGGCCCAGGGCTGCGGCGTGCCGTGTCTGGCCTCCACCAATGTGCCGGATGACGGCTCGGTGACGGAGTTGGTGCATTTTCTGCCGCTGGCCGCGCCCCTGACCGAGTGGGCGGCCAAGGCTGATGAAATTGCCGTGGGCGGCGACCACGCCGACCACTGGCAGACGCTGGCGGCGGCGGGCTACGAGCTAAAGACCGCTGCCCGCCGCATGGAGCAGCTGTACGACAAGCTGGGAGGCCGAGCATGATTTACGCGGAGCTGGCCGGGGGCCTGGGCAATCAGATGTTCATTTATGCCTTTGCGCGGGCGCTGGGCCTGCGCTGCGGCGAGGGTGTGACCCTGCTGGATAGGCAGGACTGGCGCGACGGTGCGCCCGCCCACACGGTCTGCGCGCTGGGGGCACTGAACATCAGCCCCGAGGTAGAAATTCTGGCCGACTCCGGCTTTGCCAAGGCCCATCTGCCCCGGCAGAACACGGCCAAGGCGCTGATGATAAAGTATGAGCAGCGCCGCGGCCTGCTGGCCCGGGATTGGCACGGCTTTGAGGCCGCCGCCGCACCGCTGCTGAACGCGCTGGGCCTGCACTTTGCCACTGACGGCTACACGCCGGCGCGGCGGGGAAAAAGCAAAGATTTCCTCGCGTGGGGGTACTTTCAGAGTGAGAAATATTTTGACGATTTTGCTGATGTTGTAAAAACCGAGCTGCGCAGCAAAGCAGTCCCGGCGGGGGAGTGCGCCGACAGGATACGTGCCGCGGCCTGGCCGGTCTGCGTACATCTGCGGCGCGGCGACTACCAGAAGCCGGAGAATGCCATCTTGCAGGTCTGCACGCCCGCGTATTACGCCCGGGCAGCGGCGCAGGTGAAAGCGGCCCGCCCCGAGGCGGAGCTGTTCGTGTTCTCGGACGATATCGCCTGGGCGCAGGAGCATCTGGACACGGCGGGGTTGCCCGCGGTGTTTATGCCCCAGGGCGCGGCGGTGGACGACCTAGCGCTGATGCAGCTCTGCCATGGGTTTGTGGTGAGCAACTCCACATACAGCTGGTGGGCGCAATACCTGGCTGAGGCCCCGGATAAGCAGGTCTGGGCCCCGGACAGGTGGTACGCGCACACGAAGGATAGCGCGCTGTATCTGGATGGGTGGAAACTTATAAAGGCTTCCCCCTTGGGGGAAGCTGGCCGCGAAGCGGACTGATAAGGGGCGCGTGAACCGCATTTGGCCGCTGTTGGGACAGTGCTGCGCGGGCCGATGTGAGCATCGGCCCCTACAACAAGGCAAGGGGGCTGCCGGGGCAAGGCTGCCCCTCATCCGGCCCTGCGGGGCCACCTTCCCCCGACGGGGGAAGGCATAGAGAAGGAGAACGTTATGCCGCGATTTTCTATTATTGTACCGGTGTATAATGTGCAGAATTACCTCGCGGCGTGTGTCAAGAGCGTGGCGGAGCAGGCGGGGGAGCGCGATTGGGAGTGCATCCTTGTGGACGATGGATCCACCGATATGAGCGGGACAATGTGCGACGCGTTCGCCGCCGAGATCCCCGGTATGCAGGTCGTCCACCGGGAAAACGGCGGCCTGGCCGCTGCCCGCAACACCGGACTAAAGCACGCCCAGGGCGAGTGGGTGCTGTTTTTGGACAGTGACGACGCCATGGCCCCCGGGCTGCTGGCGGCGCTGCGCACCGAGCTGGCCGCCCACCCGGAGTACGATTGGTTCATCGGCAAGCATCTGGAATGGCAGCCCGACGGCAGCCTGACCGAACACGCGGGGCTGCATCTGGTGCCCGGGTTGTTTGACAGCAGCGACTACGCCGCCCGATTGAAAGCGCTGTACGGCGCGGGGCACTGGTCGGTGTGGAAATACTGCATCCGGCGGTCGTTTTTGGCCGAAAGCGGCGTGAGGTTTTTGCCCGACTGCGTCTGGGCCGAGGACTGGCCCTTCGATCTGGAGCTGCTGCTCCACTGCGAGCGGCTGTACTTTTTGGATGTGGTGTTCACCCATTACCGCGTGGGGCGGCAGGGCAGCCTGCTGACTGATGCGAAAAACCTGCCCAAGCGGTTCAAGGGGCTGGCGGCGGCCCAGCGGCGGCTGGCGAAACTCTCGGCCAGCGGCGCGGTGGATGCCGAGACCTATGCCGTCATGGAGAACGCGGCGGCCGATGTGTTCTGGCCGCAGGCCCGCACGGCGGCGGTGAAGGATGCCGCCATCCGCAAGGCTTGCCTGCCCTACATCCAGCAGCTGCGGCCATTGTATGCCTGCGGCATCGAGGTAAAGATCCGCCGGGACTGGCGGCTTTTCCAAAAGCTGATGCAGACCTTCGGGCCGAAATTTACCCTGTGGGCGGCGAGCCGCCGCTAAAGGCTTCCCCCAAGGGGCTGCGCCCGCAGGCGCGTGTCGAAGCGTAACCGCCGTAGGCGGCTCTTGACGCGGAGACTGAAGCTGTCGCCGTAGGCGACTGATGAGGGCTAACCTCGCCATCACCGCCCATTAACGGCTTACAACTCATACTCTCCCCTCATCCGGCCCTCCGGGCCACCTTCCCCCTCGGGGGAAGGCTTTTGTGAAAGGAACTGCCTTGCGTACCAAACGTACCTTACTGAATATGGCCTACGCCCTCGGGTCCAGTCTGCTGCTTCTGCTGCTGGGCCTCGTCACGCGGCGTCTGCTCGTCGATAACTTCGGCCCGCAGATCACCACGGCATCGCAGGTCGTCAGCCAGCTTTTCAACTTTTTCTCCATCGCCGAGTTCGGCGTTGGCAGCGTCATAAGTTATCGTCTCTACGAGCAAATCGCCGCCAAAAATGAGGAAAAGATCAGCAAGTACATGTCGATGTACAAGTGGGCCTACCGCGTCGTCGGCCTGGTCATTGCGGGGCTGGCGCTCATCGGCGCGGCGGCCCTGCGGTGGATCATGCCCGATGTGCCAGCCGCCACGGCATACACGGTCTACGGGCTGAACGTCGTTTCAACGCTGTGCAGTTATTTTCTGATAACCCG
>ERZ1034842.289-NODE-289-length-23551-cov-5.578737_pt1 | contig 23551 bp, 35 predicted proteins | sample MGYA00520634_ERZ1034842 | MGnify/ENA primary metagenome ERZ1034842 (study PRJEB33766, sample SAMN09781734) | gut metagenome | biome: gut microbiome | host: Homo sapiens | place: Madagascar | study: EMG produced TPA metagenomics assembly of the PRJNA485056 data set... | reverse complement strand
TCGAAAAGCATTGGAAGGTGGTGGAAGAATGAGATACAGAAAGAAACCTGTAGTTGTAGACGCGTTCCAGTATGACGGTGATCTGATGCGCTCTAACGGTGAGTGGAGCTGCCCTGATTGGGCGAAAGAGGCTTTCCAAAGAGGCACACTCTACTACGATTCGCCGAGTGGCGAAGAACCGCCGACAGAGCTGTATATCGAGACCCTGGAAGGACGACACCATGTATCGGTTGGAGACTACATTATCCGGGGTGTGGCCGGGGAACTTTATCCGTGCAAGCCGGATATATTTGAACAGACTTATGAGGTGGTGGAAGAATGAGCAAAAAAATAAAGTGTTGCGACTGTGAAAATCTAATGGAATGGGAGATCCCGTTTGCGGTGAATGATGATAATTATGAGTATTGCCTGTCAAGCCTTTTAATAGTAAAGAACTTACAGCAGTGTGGTGTATATGGCAGAGGAATGCGGCCTAAACAAGAAAGGTATTGTAAATACTTTGAAGCAAAAAAAGAAAAATCATCGCTCATGCAGAAGGATATTGAGAACCTTGAAAAGCTGCTTGCAGAATATGAGAAAGAGAAAGGACTGAAAAAGAATGAACGAGAAGGAAGCGATTGAACAGCTCCAAAACGAATACCTTGTAAGCATGACAGGGCGGGATGGAGTGGCAAGTGTGCGGTATCACAACGAGGCGCTTGATACTGCTATAGCGGCGCTGAAAGAGGTACAGGAGTACCACGCTACAGGGCGGACACCGGGCATGGTAAGGGCGTTGCAAGTCGCCTATATCAGAGCAAAAAAACGACTGGATGAATATATCGCTATCGGAACACCGGAGCAGTGCCGGGAAGCACTGAATAAGCAGACCGAAAAAACCGTAAGAGACCAGCTGAAAACCAAGTATATCTGGGCGGTAGGCTATTGCCCGGTATGCGGGACGGGAATAACATCACGGTGGAATTACTGCCAGAACTGCGGACAGAAAGTGAAATGGGAGCCGTACCATATTACCAACCCAGGCAAAAAGGAGGAGAGCAATGGATGACTTTCTAAAATTTTTCGACGAAAAATCGAAAGTATATCCGATACGCTTGAAGATTGGATACAGCAAAACCTGCGACTGGACAATTCATGCGTGGAAGAAATTGAGTGATACGGAGACAAGGGAAATCCTGTACGAATATTCAGAAGACATGGAGCTGTGTTTCGCAAAAGCCCACGTGGCGCTGAAAGAATGGCTTCTGAAAGTAGAAGGAGGATATTAAGTTGAGTAAAGGTAGAGCAAGCAAACAGAACGGATATTTCGCCGCCGTATCAATACAGCGGAATGACGTGTATAAGACCCGGAGAGGGAAGAAGAGGAGGAAATAACATGGCAGAAATGGGAATAGTAACAGACAGACCTGTGCAGGAGCCGAGCATTGCGGACTACGGGAAAGAGTCTCTTGCATACCTGAAAGAAGCAAGAGGCGTATTAGTGTCTATCTTCGGCAACATCACATCAAACAGAGCAGTTGAGGAAGAAGAAAGGCCGGTGATTTGCCTGCGAGACAATATGGCTGAAATTAGAGAGACTGCAATGCAGATTCGAGAAATCGCAAGAAACATCAATATGGCATTGTTCAACGAATAAGCAGAAAGGAGACCGACCTCCGGCCGGGGTAAGGGTATACCGGGTTTCCAGAAAAATCATGAAAACAAAATGCGAGATTTACAGAGACTCTATGCAAAACTACAAGAAGTATGGGATTCCGCGGGCACAGCTTGTCATTGCTGACGTGCCTTACAATGTCGGCTCTAACTTTTACGGAAGCAGTCCTCAATGGTACAACGGCGGCGACAACGCAAACGGCGAAAGCAAGCTGGCGGGAAAGGCGGCGTTTAATTCGGATTTCAACTTCAATCTATATGAGTATTTCCATTTCTGCTCCAGAATGCTGCGGAAAGATGACACCAAAAAATCAATCAGAGGGCGCAGCAGTGACAGCCCGTGCATGATTGTATTCTGCGCCTTTGAGCAGTTGCAGACCTTGATCGCCGCGGCTGCCAAGCATGAGTTTGCTCGCTATATACCGCTTGTGTTTGTAAAAAACTACAGTCCACAGGCCTTAAAGGCAAATATGCGGGTGGTAGGAGCCACGGAGTACGCCCTGGTATTCTATCGGGATCGCCTTCCGAAGTTCAGAAACGGCGCACAGCGGGACGAGAACGGAAAGACGATCCGGGGCACCGGGAAGATGGTGTTTAACTGGTTCTCCTGGGAGAGGGACAGGAAGGACATTCCGAAGATTCACCCGGCACAGAAGCCTGTTGCAGTCCTGAAGAGGCTGATCGAGATCTTTACGGATCCAAGTGATGTGGTGATTGATCCGTGCTGTGGATCCGGATCAACACTTCGGGCGGCGGCAGAACTGGGGCGCAATGCCTACGGGTTTGAGATTGACCGGGTATTTTATGAGAGGGCGAAAAACGAAATGCTGGTGTTCGAGGAGGACGGCCAGATGGATATTACAGATTTTTTGGAGGATAAGGCATGAACATCTACATCAGCGGCCCAATTGAGGGCGTAGACAACTACCGTGAGAAATTTGAGCGGGCAAAAAGAATCATCGAAAAAGGTGGACACCGGGTTATAAACCCGGCAGCTCTTGACCTGTCTGGTCTCACCAGGGAGCAAATGCTTAGCGCGGATCTGCTATTATTAAGCCTGTGCGACACAATCTACATGCTCAAAGGCTGGGAATCATCCCGCGGGGCAAACAGGGAATACGGGTATGCACTGGCTAAGGGGCTGGATATCATGTATGAGAGGGACGAGTAAACAGTGAGGAGGTGAATCTGATGGAGAATCTTAAACCGTGCCCGTTCTGCGGCGGAGAGCCCGAAATGGTCAATTATAGCGAACATGAATGGCTGGTGAATTGCCCGACATGTTGCGGAATGGTGGAAAGATGGCGGGAGACAGAAAAAGAAGCGGCAGAGCAATGGAACAGGAGGGCAAACGATGACAAATAGAGAAAAATTCAGGGACGAGCTTGACAATATGTTGTCGGCATTTCTCGCAGTGGCGAAAGGAAAGCCAGTACCTTGCGATGATACGAATTGCCGAGAGTGTGATTTTGAGGGGAGATGCACAGAAAGAGAAGATGCGGTTCTTGACTGGCTCAATGCCGAATACCAGGAGCCGTCTGTGGACTGGAGCAAGGTGCCGATTGACACGCCGGTTCTGGCGTCGAACGATGGGAAACATTGGAGCCGACTATACTTTGCAGGTGTTGGTGATGATGGAAATCCAGAAACATTCTATGCCGGTGCTACATCATGGAGTAACTGCATAGTTGATCATCGCCCTTGCAAATACGTTAAGCTTGCGGAGGACAATGAATGACCGAACAGAATGAAGATGACAGCTGTGATGACTTCTGGGACGATTACGACATATGCTATGAGTGCACCGGCTACGGCGATGATTACAGTATTGATGATGAGGGCGAACTTGTCTGCAACTGTTCGGATTGTCCGAAAAGTTCCGGCTGGTGGGACGAGTAGCAAGTTACCGGCAAGTTAAAAGGAGGACGTAATGGACGCAAAAGAACTATACGCATACCAGAATGACCGGGAAAAGTTGCGCTCCCTGCAAATAGAGCTGGCAAGGCATGAGAGTTTCAACCCATACAAAAGTTGCGAGATTTCCGACATGCCAAAAGGGAGCGGGGGTGGTATGTCCTTTGCAGAGTGGTGGACGGACGAAAAAATGCGGCTGGAGGAAAAAATCAAAGAGTGTATCGCAAAGGTGGAGAGCGACCGGGAGCGGATAGAAGCATATATTGACGACGCACCGGAGCCGGAACAATCCATCATCAGGTACAGAGTGATAAACGGTATGGGGTGGGACGAGATTGGAGATACGATGTACCTCAACCGCCGGACGGTCAGTCGGAAGTTTTACAACTACATAAAATGCCCGTAATGCCCGTAATGCCCGTAGACTGACACGCTTGTAGTATGGTATGATATACTTGTCAGAAATGGCAAGAGGTATCTGCAAGCCCACAGCGGATACCTCTTTTCTGTTGCTGTCATTTTTCCATTAACGGCGGGCGGGGAGACCTGCCCGCAACTCCTCCAACCGGAAAGGGGTGAGACTATGGGGCTGTCAAAATATGAGGAATGGATTACCCCGGAAGGTCTTGCCAAGATAGAGGGGTGGGCGATGGACGGTCTGATAGATACGGAGATCGCTGCAAACATGGGGGTCAACCCTGATACTTTGTACAGGTGGAAAAGGAAATATGTGGAAATTTCCGAGGCCTTAAAAAAAGGAAAGGACGTAGTAGACCGACAAGTCGAAAAGTCACTATTAAAGCGAGCCCTTGGGTTTGAGTACAACGAAACCAAGAATACCTATGGAGCAGATAGCAATGGAAACCGTATCCTCAAAGAGAGTACAATCACCCGCAAGATGGTAGTACCGGACACTACGGCGCAGATTTTTTGGTTAAAGAACCGAAAGCCGGACAAATGGCGCGATAAACCGGAGACGGTTAAGCAGGGAGATACGGGACTATTTGAGGGCATTGTAAAGGCGGTAGGTGGTAAATTTGACGCAGGTTAGTTGGTCGGCCAAGCAGGAGAGTTTGTTGGGTATGCCATACAAGCACTGCTTAGAGGTGTTAGAGGGTACACCCAGATCCGGCAAGACAACCTGTGCGGTCGCGCGGGCGGCGTGGTACTGGTGGAACACACCGGACAAGAACCACATGATACTTGCCTACAATCAGGAGCAGGCTTTTAAGCTGGTGCTGGACTGTGACGGTCTGGGGATTCAGCATATCTTCGCGGGGCTGTGGGAAATGAAGCATGACGATTATGGCGATCACCTACTCCTGCATACACCCAAAGGGGACAAGCGTATATATTATAAGGGCGGCGGTAAGGCCGACAGCCACAAGGCGTTTACGGGTATGTCACTCGGGAGCGTCTTTTTTTGTGAGATCAACCTGCTGCACATGAGCGCCATACAGGAGGCATTCCGCCGGACTATGGCGGCAAGGATACGCTGGCACATCGCAGACCTTAACCCTCCGGCTCCTAATCACCCGTGTATCACAGAGGTGTTTGATGTGCAAGATACCTACTGGACGCACTGGACACCGGACGATAACCCGATTCTGACGGAGCAGAGAAAAAGAGAACTGTATAACACGCTTTGCAAAAACAAGTATCTGTTAGAGCGTGACTGGTACGGCCTGCGAGTAATCCCGGAGGGCGTGATTTACAGTATGTTTGACCCGGGGCGTGATATCAAAAAAGAGATCCCGAGCGGTGAGTACTGCGTGGAGATGTTTTTTTCTGGTGACGGCGGTCTAACAGACGCGACATCAATATCCTGCAATATCATCACACGCAAGACCGAGGAGGGGCGCGTGGTGTACAGGCTGGCACGTATTGCCAACTGGTACTATGACGGTGCCAACAAGGCCATGAGCACACAGGCAAGAGAGATAGCGCAGGAGTTTGCGCCGTACTGCCGAAATAAGACGGGTATGCGGGAGAGCTGCTGGAAGATAGACCCGGCTTGCAAGGCACTGCGGAAAGAACTGGAACTGTTTGGCATAGCTTCAGACTGCGCCGACAACAACAGCCGGGACATAAAGGGCACAAGTAAAGGCTTAAAAGTAGGCATTGAGTATATGCAGTCTTGCATAGACAAAGGCCTTTTTTATTGCGTTGAGGATAGCAGATACGGGCACCAGGATTTTTTAAAAGAGATCGGCCTGTATTGCGTAGACGCACACGGCAACCCCATCGACGCCTGGAACCATGCGATGGACGAGGCCAGATATAGCGTAAATTACTTTTACAAAACATATGTTCTGTAAAGGAGTGAAAGAATGTTTGACAAGATTAAAAAGGCGGTGAGGAGTTGGATGCAGCGGACAGGCGCAGAGACAGGCATGTCGAAAGAGTTTAAGGATATCTTTGAGGTCGGCGGGGTTCCGGCTTTTAACCAGTTTTACTATTTTGGAATCTTCGTTTGGAAGTACCTGTATAAGGGCTTTTATAAGGCGTGGCACAGGGTAGCGGCTCCCACGATTGCGGACCCGAAGGCAAAGCGAGACATGGAGCGCATGGACATGGCAAAAGCCATTAGCGCAGAGCTGGCCGGGCTTATCTGGTCGGAGCAGTGCGAGGTACACGTATCCCAGGGAGATGGAGAGGTACAGCCACTCGAGGACTTCGTGCATGATGTCCTGGCAAAAAATAACTTTTGGACAAAAATGCAGGAGCACATCGAGCAGTCCCTTGCGCTTGGTGGTGGTGCCGTCAAGGCATGGTATGAGGAGCGGCATGACAGCGAGGGCGATGTGGTGCCGGATTCCGGACAGATTAAACTGGGATTTTGCATGGCAGACCAGTTTGTCCCGACGGGCTGGGATAATGCCAAGGTATATGACGCGGTATTTATTGACCGCAAGGCAAAGGACGGATACTACTACACCCGGCTGGAGTGGCATAAATGGGACGGCCTTACCTACTGGGTAAGTAATGAGCTGTACCGGGCGGATATGCCAAAAAAGGGCGATATATCAGAGCCACAGGATATCTTGGGATTCCGGTATCCGCTGGAGACCATATACCCGTATCTCAATGACAGCACACCGCTGGAGGGATTGAGCACGTCACTGTTTGCGTACTACAGACCAGCAACGGCAAACAACCTTGACGATAACTCCCCGCTGGGCGTGAGTATCTACGCCAATGCGATGGGCACGCTTAAGGCGCTGGATATCGCATTTGACAGCTTTGTGCGGGAGTTTAAGCTGGGGCGGAAAAGGATTATCGTCCCGGCCAAGTGTATCCGGACAGTCATAGAGCCGGAGACGGGTATGCAGCGGCGATACTTTGACACATCGGACGAGGCTTATGAGGCGCTTGCTACTGATGACATGGGCAGCCTCAAGATACAGGACAACAGCGTTGAGCTCCGGGTCGACGAGCATGTAGCCGCTATCAATGCGCTACTGTCGATCCTGTGTTTGCAGGTTGGCTTTTCAGCCGGCACTTTTACTTTTGACTCTGCGCAGGGCCTTAAGACGGCCACCGAGGTGATCAGCGAAAACTCCAAGACTTACAAGACCATCAAGGGGCACCAGTTGCAGGTCAAGGCAGCGATTGACCAGATTGTAAACGCAATCATACAGGTGGCGGCCATCTACGATCTGCAATGGGAGGGCTACAGTATCCGGAGCCTTGCGGAGCGTGGATGGGAGTGCAAGGTGGTCTTTGACGATTCCATCTTGCAGGACAGACAGACCAATATTAACGAGGGCGTGCTGCTTGTTGGAAACGGTCTGATGAGCAAAAAGCGGTTTCTGACCGATACGCTTGGCATGACCGATGACGAGGCGGACCGGGAGATCCGGCAGATTGCGGACGAGGGAGCCGTGAGTGGTAGCATACTGGACAAGCTGGAGATGGGCGGTGCTGAATAGTGGCAAAGCTGGACAAGCTTACAGCGCTCCGGTTATCGGAGCCGGTAGAGGACGCATATCTGGAGTGTATTGACAGGCTGATAGCCAACATCGCAAAGCATTTAGGGACGGGCAAGGCATTCCGCACAGCGGACTGGGAGGTTCGCAAGCTTGCGGAGCTGGGGCAGCTGACCGCCGAGAATGCGCGAATCATCAACGAGGCCACCAAACGAGTACCGATGGAGATCCGGCTTGCGCTGGAAGAATCGTCAGCCATTGCACTGCGAGACCTGGAAAGCCTGATAGATAAGGCCATCAAAGAGGGCGCAATCGAACAAGCCCCGGTGGATAGCACGGTTGAGCTTGTGGAGACCATGATGTCGCGTGCGATAGAGCAGGCTAATCTCACCAACGCAACGCTCTTGGAATCTTCCCGGGCTGCATACCTCCGGGTGGTGAGCGAGGTGGTGCAGTGGGAAGAGCTTAATATTGGCGTACTTAGCAAGGCATTTGTGCAGAGCGTAGCCAACCAGGCGGCGATTGCGGTAGTGTCCGGCACAGAGACACGGACGCAGGCATTAAAAAAGGCAATAGCCCAGCTTGCGGAGCGCGGCCTGTTTGGGTTTGTGGATATATCCGGACGGCACTGGTCGCCGGAGGCGTACATGGGTATGGTGGTACGGACAACATCTCACAACACAGCGATTGATTCCGTGCGCGTCAAACAGCAGGACTATAAGAGCGATATCTTCCAGGTGTCGCAGCACCCGGGAGCAAGACCGCTGTGCTATCCATACCAAGGCAAGTTTTACAGCTGGAGCGGAGCGTCGGGGACGTATACAGACGGAAACGGCGCAAAGCACAAATACAGCGGGATACAGTCTACCAGCTACGGCAAGCCTGCCGGGCTGTTTGGGATTAACTGCGGACATCACCCGCTCCCGCAGATACCAAAAGTCACGATACCGCAGGACAAGCCGGTGCAAGACAAGGGAGAAAATGACAGACTGTACCGGGAATCCCAGCAGCAGAGAGCCTACGAGCGGGATATCCGAAACGCCAAGCGCAAAAGAGAGGCGTTTAAAAGCGCCGGGCTTGATGACGCTGCGAAAGAGCAGGAGGCCGTCATAAGAGCGAGACAGGAGCACATGAGGGAGTTTATCAAGCAGACCGGGCGTACAAGACGGTATGACCGGGAGCAAATCAAATAAGGAGGGCAATATGGACTGCAAACATGAGTTTGAGGGACGGGCTGACGGAGTGCACTGCATTAAGTGTGGTCTGTTCCTGACCCCAGAAGAGTACCGGGAGCACACAAACGGAAAGGAGGAGAAAAAGAGTGAACGAGTATCAGAAGTTGATAGCGTACATGAAAATTCTGGTGCAGAACCTGATGACACTGCATCGAAACCTAAGAAAAGACGCCGCGTGGTTTGCAAATCACAAGCAGATCGGTAAGTGGTACGAGACCATGAGCGAGCAGGTCGATGACCTTGCGGAGATGGGGATCGCCCTGGGATACCGTGAGCCGAGCATATCAGACGCAGTGCTGACATACTCCAGCACCGTATTGAGTACGGAGCCGCGGGAGCTTACCGAAAGCTTTAGATTGTGCATGGAATATTTTAGAGCAACAGCCGGGCTTATGCAGGCAGCGGAAGCAGTTGTACCCGTGAGCGTACAGAACAAGCTCCAGGAGTACGAATACTACTGGAACAAAGAAGCCAACTTTAAGTTGGCCGCGTCCCTTGGTGATGGGTCAGACATTGACGACGATTAAGGAGGTGATCCTTTATCTCCCGGCTATGGGGTTATATAGCAACGCAGTATATTGATACGCACTCCTCCGGGGGTGCTTTTTTATCGCCCCTGTGACAAGGCGTTAAACTGTGCCGCAAATCGTGGCAGTCCGCAGCCGTACCTTGCGGGCAATTCGCAGCGACGAGCGATATCGGAAGGAGGCCAATATGGCATTTACACGCAAGACATTAACAGGATATGGGCTGACAGAGGAGCAGCTGGAGAAGGTCATGACGTTATACTCCACCAGCCTGGCAGACTATATCCCCAAAGCAGATATGCAGGCAAAGATTGACGAGGAGGTTAAAAAAGCCACTGAGAATCAGCCGCCTGCAGATGTAACCCAGTCGGACGAGTACAAAAAGCTTCAGGGCGAGCGTGACATGCTCCGCACCCTTGGCACTGATGACTTTTCCGGAATCAAACCTAAATTCCGCGAGACCGTGTATAACATGCTCAACCGCGAGGAGGGCGCACCGAGCGTTGAGGAGCAGTTAAAAAAGGTCGCGGAGGATTACGAAGAGTACTTTGAGCCGACCACAACCACCGAACCGGGTAAGACCCCGCAGTTTGGCGCTGGCGTATCCGGCACCATGCCAAAAGGTCAGGAAAAGACCACGGTAGACGGTATCTGGTTCGGCACCAAGAAGTAAGAAAGGAAAGAATATGGCATTTACACAGCAGACACTCAATTACACAACCGAATATAGCAAGGCAATGGCCAACGCTTACCCGCATTGGTCTTACTTTTCCGACCTGTACGGCAGCCCGAACAGCGCGACTTATAAGCCCATCGGCGGAAAGTCTGTAGCTGTCCAGAGCATGACCGTAGGCGGTGCGCGAGCTGTCAACAGAGATAGCATTGACGGCAACTTTAAGCGCAACTTTAACACCGACCAGCAGATCCTCACCATGAGCATGGATCGTGAGTGGGATACACTGGTCGATCCGATGGATATCCAGGAGGACGCAATCGTTACCCTGGCAAACATCACCCAGACCTTTAACCAGTTTCAGAAAATTCCGGAGCAGGACGCTTATGCAGCTTCCAAGCTGGCGGCGGCGGCTTCCGGCTTTGGCGGAGTGGACGCTACAGCGCTGACTGCGGATAATATCCTGGCAACATGGGACTCCTATCTTGCGTACATGGTAGACCAGAGAGTTCCGAGAGACCAGATCCGCGCAAAGATCACCCCGGACGCTTACAAGCTGCTCAAGGAGGCGGCTGGTATCACCAGATTTGTGGAGGCTGACACAGGTATCCGCAACATTGACCGCAATGTAGGCAAGCTGGACGGCGTATCCATCATGGAGGTACCGTCCGATGTGCTTAAGACCGCTTACGACTTTACGGTGGGTTGGACACCCGCGGAAAATGCACAGCAGATCAATCTGCTGATGTACAACCCGGCTTCCATTGCTGCTCCGGTGGTATACGATGTCTCCATGATGTCCGCACCGACAGCGCAGAGCAAGGGAAAGTGGCTGTACTACGAGCGCTACTACTACGATGTATTTGCGCTCAACCAGAGACTGCCGGGTATCTTTGCCAACATCGCGGCACTGCCGACCATCGGCACTCTGACCTTTACCACCAGCGCAGGAGCAGACAGCACCCACACAGTGCTTAATCTCCCGGCGGCTCCCTACGGCATGAAGTACGTAGCTAAGGACGGCACAGGTGCGGAGACCGTGACCTATGGCCAGAAGCTTACAAGCGGATGGACTGAGGTCAAGAACGGTGACGCTATCACCACCGCAACAGGCCACGTTGTCACAGTGGCACTGGTCAACGCTACCAAGGGCAATGCAGCCACCACAGTAGGCAGCGCTACCGCAGTAGTAGGCGGCTGATAAGGAGGGGCAGTCATGGCGTACATTGATTATAACGGATATCTTGCAATCTACGGCACTTGCCCGCTGACGGAAGAGGAGTTCCCGGTGTACGCCGAGCTTGCCAGTGACTTAATCGACAGTGTGACACGGTATAAGATTCAGCGGGGCGGCTTGTCCGCCCTGCCTGCTTATACACAGGCACTTGTTAAAAAGGCAACGGCGGCTCAAATCCTGTACACCTATCAGTATGGTATGGAGTCGACCATGACCGGACAGGCAGGCCAAGGCTTTACAGTCGGCAAGGTACACGTAGACAGCGGCAAGACAGAGCAGACCGCAGCACAGATGATGATAAGCCCGGCGGTATCCGTATATCTGGAGCAGTCAGGGCTTATGGAGAGGAGCATCGAATGCTTAGACCAATACCACAGCAGTTACTTAGGAGTGTGGTGACGCTTAAGGTCTGCACGTCAATGGACGAGTGGCAAACTCCCACATGGGAGGAGTACACAGTTAAGAGGGTACACTTGCAGGACACGGACGAAATCCGGAAAACGGTAAACAATACCGAGGTAACGCTATCATCTATCCTGTTTGTGGATTCTCGTCTGTCCACACCACAGCTTGACTATCAGGCGTTACTTGCACAGAGTTTGGAGGCCGGGAAGCCCATGCGGGCGGTAATCGAAAACCCCGGCGGAAAGGCATTGAGCGAGTACGAGGTGCTGACGGTTGACCTTGTGCCGGACGCTTGCGACGGCTCAAAAATACACCACATAGAATTGGGGCTGGTTTAATGGCTGTAGAAGTTAAGACAGACAGAGCCGCATGGGCTGCAGCACTGGAAAGAGCGAGCAAGGCTTCCACGGAAGCACTTGCAATCCAGATAAAAAATGACAGCCTGGACTACGTGCCCGATGATGGCGAGCATATCCTAAGGGATTCCTGCCAGATTGAGGACACCGAGGACGGCAAAGATATAGTCTGGCGTGGCGTGTATGCCGGGTATCAGTGGTTTGGAGCAAGAGCAGACGGCAGCCACCAGGTCAAGCACTACACCACGCCGGGCACTGGGAGCGCATGGGTCGATAAGGCCAAGGACGCGCACGGGGACGAGTGGCAAAAAGTCGCACAGAATGCATTTACGGAGGCGCTTAAATGAGAGAGGAGATCATCGAATCAGTCCAGAAGATGGTACAGGCCATCACCGGGAAAAGGGTGGTAATCGGGTCGGTGCCTCCGCTTGATGGCTACGCTATCAGCATGTCGGGCGGATCACCGATTGCCACATTCCGGCCACTGACCACAAACGAATCATTCCCGGTGCTTTTTAACGGCAAGGGCGAGGATTTACGCGCTGTATCGGCTGATATGGAGCAGGCACACCACGCACTCACAACATCTAAAGCCCTCCCGTATTCGGAGGACTGGCAGATTTACGCAATAGAGACAACCGCCGCCCCGAGTGTTATCGGACGAGAGGAAAACCGGAACTGGGTGCTGGGCTCCAGCCTCCGGGTGAAATTTTACAATAAGAAAGGAGCAGAATAATGGCAAATAACTTTTTGCTTGTAGCGCATGGCATCCAGTGCGAGATTGACACCACGCCGAACGGACAGCAGCGCACATGGGAGCCGTTGGGAGAGGGCATTGAAAACTTTTCCGAAGCGCTCAACGAGGTAGTACAGCAGTACTTTTTCTTTTCCAATAAGGGCTACGCCAGTAACTACGTGACAGGCATGGCTCCGGCCTACACCTGCACAGGCCGCAGAATCATCGGAGACCCCGCACAGGATTATATCTTCGACGCTGCCCGCAAGTACGGCCTGATGGTAGAGCGGAATACCAACTTCCGGATCTCCGTAGGCAATGCGGACGGCACGATTAACCAGATCACATGCCCGATTACGCTGGCCAACATGACGGATCTGGGCGGAGGCACCACAGACGGGTCTGCGGTATCCTTTGAGGTACGCTTTAACGGCAAGCCGACACTGACAACCATCACACCGGGGGCGACTCTGGAGGTTAAGTCCGTAGCCGGTACGGCGACCGGGGACACAGCGCTGTCCGTAGTACCGGAGCAGGCGGCGGCTGGCTGTAAGTACGTATGGGCTTACGGCTCTGTAGCACCGACCGCAACAGTCGGTAGTGTGCTGACTGGGTGGAATGACTTTACCGCCGGAGATTACACCATCCCAAATGGTAACTTTGTGACCGTGGCGATGGTCAACACGTCCACCAGTGTAGTAGTAGCAACCGGACAGGCTACTGTAGTAGCCAAGCAGTAAAAAAGAGGAGGGCGTGGAATGTATACAGTACAGCGCAAGCAGACCATAAACGACGAGTTGGTTATTAACAATTCAAAAGGCGAGGAGGCCCTCCGTCTCCCCGTCAAACTCTATATAGATGATATTCTGGCACAGTACAACCGCCTCCGGGCAATGCTGGGCGAGGCACAGCACAACTTACAGACCAACCCCACCGATGAGGTGGCGCTGACATCATACGGCCTTGTATTGACCGAGCTTTTTAGTCTGATCTTTGGCCGTGAGGGCTGTGATAGACTGTTGGCCTTTTACAGTGACGGCGATCCGGACAAGTGCCGGTGGACGGAAATGCTTATGGACGTAGCCCCGTTTGTGGCTGACGTAATCAATCCCCAGGTACAGGCGGCCATGAAAGAGCGGGCGGAGAGATTTCGCCGAATGAGCCGATGAGACTGTACGAGCGGGAGAAAGATACGGTTGAGCATTGCGGCAAGACCTACAAGCTCAACCTGAACTGGCAAAATGTACTTGCGTCACTGGACGCATTGGACGATCCGGAGCTGTCCGAGCAAATCAAGGTTGAGGTGGCGCTTGCAAACTTAATCATAGGCAAGCACCCGGACGATTCGAAATTGCTAGAAAAAGTGATAAAGACCATCTTTCCTGGCACAAACAAAAACAGCGGTGAGCCTGTCATTGACTTTGAACAGGATTCTCCGCTGATTTTTTCGGCCTTTTGGCAGGCGTACCAGATAAATTTGCACACGGACGCGCTCACATGGAGGGAGTTTACGGAGCTTTTGCAGGGTATCCCACGTAGTACACGCCTTGCAGACCGGATCGAGATCCGGCAAAGGGAAATCCCGGAGCCTACCAAATACAACGCAAAAGAGCGGGCGGCGCTTATCAAGGCAAAGGCCGAGGTGGCGATAAAAAAGACCCCGGGGCAAAAAGAAAAAGCACTCAGGGGTTTGTACTCCATGCTGGAAGCACAAGCAAAAGGCAGGTGATGATATATGCCAGACGTTGGCGAGGTAAGGTATAAAGCGGTCGTTGACAACAGCGGCATTGATGAAGATATTAAGCAGACGAAGAAGCACCTGGATAACTTGGATGATCCAGTTGTTAAGACCTCTGGGAAATTTGATAAACTTGGCAAAGTTGGTAAAAAAGCGTTAAAAGGTATAGGAGTGGCATTTGTCGGCTTGACATCTGCGGCGGGTGCCGGGATTGCAGCCGTCGCCAAGATGGGCATTGAGTACAATGCACAAATGCAATCTTATCAGACTGCATTTACGACCATGCTGGGAGACGCGGAAAAGGCGGAAGCCCTTACGGACAAGCTCAAGACGCTGGCGGCGCATACCCCTCTGGCAATGACGGATCTGGCTGACGCGTCAAAGACGCTTCTGGCGTTTGGCTCGTCCGCTGAAAAGCTACCGGATCAGCTTAAAAGGCTGGGCGATGTAGCGCAGGGCAATGCACAGGCTCTTGGCACGATGGCGACGGCGTTTGGCCGTGTCCAGTCCAATGGATACGCGTCCCTGGAAGAGATCAACATGATGATCGACCAGGGCTTCAACCCGCTCCAGATTATCGCGGACAAGACGGGCGAGAGCATGTCCGAAGTCCGTAAGCGTGTGTCTGCGGGAAGCGTATCATTCGAGGAGCTGAACGATGCGCTTGTTATAGCAACAGAATCCGGCGGACAGTTTTACAACGCAATGGAGAACCAGTCCAAAACGTTTGAGGGTCAGATGTCCACGCTTAAGGACAATGTATCTGCGTTAACTGGTGCGCTGACGGAGGATCTATTCGGCTCATTGGCACAGGACGCACTCCCGAAAGTCAATGAGTGGGTTGATCGGCTGACAACAGCGGCGCAGGAGGGCGGCGTTGAGGGAGCGCTGGAAGCTGCCGGAGCTGTGCTGACCGAGGCAGTGACGGAGCTTCTGAACGGGGCTCCCAAATTTATCGACACAGCCATTAAATTGGTAGAAGCTTTTCTTGACGCAATCAACAAAAGCGGGCCGGAGATATCCGCGGGCGCTATCAATGTTGTAATGACGCTTATCAGCGGGATTATAAGCGTAGTCCCTGATATAATCAAGACCGCCGGAATGCTTATCATGTCTCTGGTAGATGGTATAAGGGATAATTCTCACGAGATCACGGAAAGTGCTCTCGATGTTGCGCTCACGCTAATCTATGGATTATTGGACGCGCTTCCGGATATCATCGAAGCCGCTGCGGATATCATCGAAGCATTGGTTGGCGGGATATCATCAAGGCTCCCGCAAATATTAGAAGCCGGGGTGCGTCTTATCATGGCCTTAGTTGAGGGGCTTATAAGATCTATCCCGCGAGTAGTATCTGCAATCTTGCAGTTGGTCGGAAATATTACAACAGCATTTTTCCGGCTTGACTGGGGGCAGGTTGGCCGTGATGTGGTCTATGGTATAGCGAATGGTATCATGGGGGCAGCATCATATCTGTATGACAAGGCTAGGAGTCTGGCAAGAAATGCGCTAAACTCATTAAAAAGAGCTTTTGATTCTCACTCACCATCGAAAAAAGCGAAAGAGATCGGCGTTACGGTTCCGCAGGGATTGGAGCAGGCATTCGAAGAGGATACGCTAGCAGAGGATGCAGCGCGTGACCTTGGCAGTCGTGCAATCGCCGGGCTGACTGCGGACGTAAACTACAATATCCCCGATGTGAGCGAGTACGCAAAAGATTTGACAAGCGGATTTTCCGGAAGTTACAAGGCCGGGGCAGAAATCACGGTACCGCTCTATCTGGACGGCCGAGAAGTGGCAAGAGCAAGCGCATGGTGGACAGGCGAGCAGTTAAGCTGGGAGGAGATGTAAGATGTGGATCAATGGCATTGATATAGCGGACTACGGCGGACAACTCCGCATGGAGTACAAGACAAGTGGATACCAGCTTGATACTGCAGCATTTAAGGGCCGCAATCGGTCAAGCTTTGTCCTCTTAACCAGCACAACAGGCTTTATGACTATCACACTCCCGGTGGTGTTCGCGGGTACAGACCGGGACGATGTGACCCGTAAAAAGAGCCTTTTTGATATGCTGATTTTTGGCAAAAATGAGCTTTTGATGGACGACGGGTTCCAGTACTCCGCATACCTGTCAACTATCGGGGACTCTTCATATCCCGCCCCGGAGCTTATCGAGGTGGAGTATACGCTTATTGGTGTACGGCATGGGGACAAGGTGACAGTTACGGGTAACACAGTAGCGTGTGACAGCACACTCCCTGATACAGACTGTATACTGTCCTGTACGGTTGGGACTTCCGGCACCGGGTACAAGGTTGGGAGTGTGACCTTTAAGGCCGTGACCGCAGGCCAGCGCCTTGTGGTTGACGGCATTAACAAGCGGATTCTGGTTGACGGGGTTCCGGCGGCAGAAAATGCGGAGTGGATACGGTTCCCGAGCCTTAAGCCGGGGCTTAATAATCTGGAGTGTGCCGATACTCTGACGGTAGAGTTTTACCCTGTATACTTTTAATAGGAGGGAAATGGAATGCTTAAGCTTATATCAGACGTGAGCGCCGTCCTAAACGTAGATGATTTTTACATTTGCGAAAAATCCAACGGGCTTGACGAGTTGATTTTTAACATGTCGATCTACGACGAAAACTATCCGCACGTATTGGAGGAGGCTGTGATTGAGTATGAGCAGCCGTATCTGGTAAAGGCGATAGACGCAGGGGCAAACACAGCAAAAATCAAGTGCCAGCTTAACCTTGACGCTCTAAAGACGGAAATGAAGCTGGGATACAGTAACAACTCCGCAACCTTGCAGCAGACGGTTGACGGTGTACTCCCGTCCGGGTGGCTGTTTGTGGACAGCTCCGGCAGCACCATCAGCCGGACGATCGAGGGCAACTATACACCGCTGGAGGTAATCCAGCAGTGTGTAGATACTTATGGCGTAGTGTTTAGGTTTGACGTGTCGGCAAAGATTGTGAGAGCCTACACACTGTCAGCATTTAAGCCCCTTGGGGCGTTCGCAAGCCGGGAGCTTAATCTGACAGAGATCAACTTTAAGGGCAAGAGCACCGACTTTTTTACACGGCTCTACGCCTACGGCAAGGACGGCTTAAGCTTTGCGGATATCAATGACGGAAAGCCCTATGTTGAGTACCACGGCTATACCGACAAGGTGATCTGTGCGTACTGGCAGGACGAGCGGTACACCATAAAAGATAATCTTCTGGCGGCGGCACAGGCGGCGGTAAAGACCGGGGGGAGCCCGGATCGCTCTTACGAGTGCACTGTCTATGACTTGGCGGCTACCAATCCTGAAATGTACTCCTGGCAGGACTTTTCCCTCTTTTCGGTTGTGCGCCTGATTGATGATATTAAAAATATTGCGCTTGACTATCAGGTAGTTGAGTACTGGCGATATCCAAACTATCCCGAAAAGAATGTTGTCACGCTCTCCAGCACGGCGCCCAAAATCCAGACTACCGTTAAAAATATCAAGGCCGAGATTGAGAACCCGAACAGCTCATTCCGTCAGAATATGCAGGCCTTAATTGACAACATGGCGGCCTCTATCGCCGGGTATGACGGCGGAAATATGCTTATCACCCAGAACTCTGACGGCAAGCCGAACGGTATCAAGATCATGGACACCGAGGACGAAGCAACGGCGCAAAAAATCCTATGGCTTAACCTTAACGGTATCACCTACTCCCACAACGGAGCAAATGGCCCCTATGATACCGTCTGGAGCTTTGAGCAAAATGGCTTTGTGGCTGACTGGATTGTAGCCGGGACAATGCTGGCCAACGTCATCAAGGGCGGCACGCTGACGCTTGGAGGCAGCGGGAACGGGAACGGTGTGTGTAATGTGCTTAATGCCTCCGGAAAGACTGTTGTAACCTTAAGCAATGAGGGCTGTGTCATCAACGGCGGGAAGCTTGACCTCGACAATGTAGCGCAATGGTTTGCTGGTGTCCGGGTGTCGGACGGGTCGGAAGCTACTGCATTAGTAGTACCTGGCGGCGCGTGGGCTTATAATGTGCATAACGAGTATTCGGCCATAGAGCCCTCAATGGTACATTCTGGCACGTTTTCGGGAAATACTCCGGAGAGTGGATTTGCTCCAAAATCAATGCTCAAGTGTGACGGGAGCATTGTATCGCCCTATGCATACGAGCACACGGATTCTGGCAGCCCCAACGTAGTTGTCTGGAGCAATGGCTTATTTTTACGCTCCGCGTCATCCAGCAAGCGATATAAGGATGATATTACCGAGCAGATACCGGATAGACTGGATCCTCATAAGCTGTATTCGCTCCCCGTCAAGTCATACAAATACAAGCCTGGGTATTTGAGAGACGGGGATATCTACGAGGGAAAAGAGCGGATCGGCCTGATTGTGGAGGACGTGGCGGACATCTATCCGGACGCCGTAAACTATGACGCAAGCGGGCAATCGGAGATGTGGAACAGTCAGATCTTGCTCCCGGCAATGCTCAAACTTATCCAGGAGCAGAACGAACGTATTAAGAGATTAGAGGAGGCGCTGAAAAAATGAAACTGTACTACCCTATAGAAGTTGACCTTTTTAGACCTTACCCGCTCCCCATCATGGACGCACAGCAGAACAACATAGGCCGAGGCGCACAGGTCACGCTTAAGGCCAATGGCGCAATTATCCAGCCCACAAACGAGGGGCTTACCTTTTGGGCAAAAAAGCCGGATGGTACGGTGTCATTCCTTGCCGCCACGCTGTCCGGGACAAACGTACAGCTTGATTTTACAAACCAGATGTTGGCACTTCCGGGCATGGTACAGGTAGAGATCCGCATGACTTCCGGTAGTGGGGCGGACGCAACAGATATCAGCACACCCATCTTTAACGTGAGGGTTAACCCGTCCAATATTGACGATACAGCGGCGGAAAGTACCAACGAGTTTACCGCCTTAGTGACGGCACTGGCAGAAGTCGAAGAACTGAAAAAGAACGGCCTGAAAGGTGACGCTGCCACCATCGAGATAGGCACCGTCACAGCTACAGAGCCGGGCGGCGCTCCGGCTGTAACCAACAGCGGCACAAGTCAGGACGCAGTTTTTAATTTTGTGCTGCCGAGAGGACAGCAGGGCCCGAAGGGAGACCAGGGCGCACCCGGACAGGAACAGATTGTATTTGCAGCAGCGTCCGCATTCCCGACAACGGGCGATCCGGCCATGCTGTACGTAGACAACACCGTAAGCCCGGCCATTATCTACACCTGGAGCGGTAGCGCCTACGTGCAGGCCTCCGCAGATATCAGCACAGTGATGGCCATGCTTGCTACACCGTTTAGCGAGACAGAGAGCTACACGGCTGGAAAATACGTCACGTACAACGGCCAGTATTGGAGATTTACGGCTGACAAGGCCGCCGGAGCATGGGACGCGAGCAAGGCAGAGGCTACCAATATTGGCGCCGAGCTTAGTGCGTTAAATGCTAGGCTTCCTAAATTCCATGCTATCTATAAACAAGCACGTACTACAGCGACAGATACAAACAAGTTTTATACAGGCATAACGCTTGATATTCCTGCCAAATCCTATTTTTCCATTACGGCTAGTGCTATTTATGAAAGAATGGGCAGTGCTTCATGGATTGGAATTGGTTCTACCACAGATGTTAATTCATGCTATGAAAATGCAAATGCTGGACTGAATCATGCAAGCGTGTCCTACTCGGGCTATGCTGAAAGCAAGATTACATTATATATTTTTGCCCAATGGAGCGTAGCAAGTGTCAACCCTATAATTTTGGAAGGATTTTATGCTGAACTATGAAATATTAACAATTGAATCACTTGGATAATATATCAAGTCAACGACAAGTCCTGTAACTACTGTACCGATCTAGCATTTAAATTTGTCTGTAGTACAGCACTCTAAAGCTACTGTGGTTGTTGAATGACAATGTAAGGTCTTTAGTAATGCTGTCATATGTTGCCGTTATTCTTGAAGTGACAGTTACGCCGCATATGTCATGTAAAGATGCGTTGCCACTATTGAGCATGATTCCGAAAATCGTTGTACCAACACCGCCAAGTGTGCCATAGACTATCAAGGCCTCGTATCTTTCTACATTTTGTATTACAGCAGAAGTATCTCCTTCGACATATGCCGATGGAGGGATATTCGCATTTAACGCACTAAGCTCGGCGCAGAAAAAGGCAAAAGAAACCCGTAAACCAGACCGTTTTGCAAACATCACAGAAGCGGTCTTTTTGTAACCCGTAAACATACCCATAGGAGATAACCAATGGATACAACAATCAGCAGGGCAGAGCATGAGGAATTTGCCAAAAGAATCGAGGAGGAGAACCACCGCCAGAACCGCCGGATCGAGATCCTGGAAAAGAACATGCAGCAGTTAGCCGCCCTTACGTCATCGGTGGAGAAACTGGCCTATTCCATCGAGGGCATGGTCAAAGAGCAGGAGAGTCAGGGAAATAGGCTGGAAAAGCTGGAAAGTAAGGACGGAGAGAAATGGCGGTCAGTATCCAGCTATGTAATCACTGTAATCATCGGCCTTGTGCTGGGGTACATCTTCCAGCAGGCCGGAATGTAAGGAAGGAGAAAGAGTATGAAGAACTGTGTATTTAAGGCAAGCGTAGACACCCAGAAATGGGTCAAGGCGGCGGCTGTCCGGGCAATTAAGACGGCGGCGCAGACGGCAGTTGGTGTCATTGGAGCGGCGGCAGTCATGGGAGCGGTAGACTGGCAGATGGTAGCGAGTGCGTCCGCACTGGCGGCTGTGGTGTCGGTGCTTACGAGTGTGGCTGGAATCCCGGAAGTAAGCGAGGAGGCGTAGCCTATGGCGATCATGGTATCTTCTGCCCGCTCTGATGAGCGTGGTAGATACTCCGGCGGCAAGGCCGGAGACCAGAAGCAGAAAACAAAAACCAATGACACCCGGGGCGAGGTGAGTATGCAGCCGATGTATACTCACCGGAGAGGGTGGTATATCCTGCGCCCCAAAAAGGTATCTCATGCCGATGCGATTGCGGACGGGGGATTCCGGGCGGCGAACAATCCCAATATTGGATACAGCCAGTCTGACCGTCTGGGCGTGGTTAAGCATGGCATTAACACCAAAGTCAAGACCAATGCGGACTGTAGCTCACTGGTGCGGCAGGCTGTAAAAGAAGCGACCGGGAAAGATCCGGGCAACTTCACCACGGCCAACGAAGCCAAGGTATTGACCGCCACCGGACTGTTTACAAAGATTACTTATGTAAACCAGTCCAAGACCCCAGTCTATAATGGTGATATCCTCGTCACCAAGACCAAGGGGCATACCGTTATCGTGGTATCCGGCAATCCCCGCCCACGTGCCACAGTCGGCAATCCATACCCGGTGCCGACCAGAACCATCAAGCTGACAGAGCCGATGATGAAAGGTGATGATGTGCGCTGGGTGCAGTACCACTTGATCCGGCTTGGATTCCTGCCCGAGAAGAACAGCAAGGGCAAGAGCAACATCGACGGCGTATATGGTACGAATACTAGGGGCGCGGTAATGGCGGCTCAGGAGCACTACGGAATCAAGGTAGATGGCATTGTCGGAGCCGACACAAGGCTTGTAATACAATTCAACTGATTAGAGATCCCCGGAGCAATCCGGGGATTTTTTTAATTTATTTAAAAATAATGCTTGACTATTTGTACAAATAGTGGTATACTTAAATCATCAAAAGAAAGGAGGACGGAAACAATGAGAAAAGCCGTCTTAAATAAATGCTACGGGGAGCAGGAAATCCCCGAACTTGAAACCCTGGAGCAGGCTGAGGAGGCCGGAACCTATGCGGTCAATGGATATGACCGACCGGTTTACGTCCAGCCGGTGACCTCTTACGGGGCATCGGAAATCGGGCGCCAGTATCCGAGCGCATTCTTTTTTGAAGGCGCAGATGGCCGTACATACTACGGCATGCGAATCGGTGAATTCGCATGATAAAAAAAATAACAGTATGTAAGTCTGGCGGGACGGCCAGCAAGAACGCCTTAATCTACAGGCTGACAGTCCCGGCGGAAATGATAAAAGCCCTCGGGGTCACACCCGAGGACAGGAGCATAGAGTTGGACATGGTGGGCGATACGCTCACAATCAGAAAAATCAAGGAGGAGAAGTAAAATGGCAGTAACAAGAACATGGAGAGTATTTGGAGCAAACGGACACAGACAGCGGGAGAGCTTCGAACCGTCTTATAAATACGATTGGACAGAGGGAGAAGATATCCGTGAAGTCGAAGTTGAGAACTCCGACAAGACCGGAACAAATGAATATAGTATCATTCGGATCACCCGCAACACAGCCGAAGAGTGCGAGGCAGAACTGGAAGGACAGCTTTCCGATGGAATCTTTGAGAGCGTAAACTATGGGAAGGTTGAAGAACTGGTTGACGGCTCTTGGATAGAATGGTAACATAAATTTATAGGGGAGGTGTTTGAGAGCCTTGTAAGTAGAAACCCCGTCCGGTTAATTCCGGGCGGGGTTTTTGTATGCTAACAGGGGGCAAAAAAGGGGCAAATAATTATACACATATAGACACTTTTGGACATTGCAAACTTAAAAAGCCTTGATTTTATGCACTTTTTAACGCCAGTACACACTTGTCAAAGTCCCATCACCCGCTTATTTTTATGCCAAAAAATGCCGTAAATAAGCCACTTTCCGGGCAATGCCACGATTTTATGGGGCAAAAAAGGGGCAAAAATAAAAAAATTGAACCGCCCGGGGACAAACCGGACGGCTCTTTTTTATAACAATGATGTATTTGATATCTTTTCCCTGTCCCGCTCCTCCAGCCTTTTTGTGACGTGCAGGTACACCTCTTTTGTGACCTTACTGCCAGAGTGCCCCAGCCGTCTTGATATAGTCTCCAGTGGCACGCCTGACTCTGCCAGCAGTGACACGTGAGTATGTCGGAGTGTGTGCGGGGTGATCTCCCGGCCTATCACTCTTTTGCTGACCTCCCGGAGATACTTGGCATAGTCGTAGTAGTGCATATAGCCGCCGTCAAAATCCGGAAAAAAGAGCGTGGAGGACTTCCGCAGTCCTGCCGCGTCAAAAAAAGCGTCAATCCTCTTGCACACGTCCGCAAGCTCCGGCTGAATAAAT
>ERZ1034842.287-NODE-287-length-23714-cov-17.605478_pt1 | contig 23714 bp, 21 predicted proteins | sample MGYA00520634_ERZ1034842 | MGnify/ENA primary metagenome ERZ1034842 (study PRJEB33766, sample SAMN09781734) | gut metagenome | biome: gut microbiome | host: Homo sapiens | place: Madagascar | study: EMG produced TPA metagenomics assembly of the PRJNA485056 data... | reverse complement strand
CCACAGGAAGAGATTGTTCAATAATATTCGGTGAGTCTGTAAGGAGAGTTTTTTCGATATACTCCTGAGCTGCGGTCGGTAGAGTTACCTCGATTTTGGTTTGTTTAACAGTTGGAGCGACTGCTGCAATGTTTTCCTGTGTTTCAGGCAGAGTTTTTTCTATATGTCTCAATGGTGCGGTTGGCAGCGTTATGTCTGTTTCTCTTTGTGCTGCCGTTTGCCGGGGGATGGCTCCCGTATTGATTTCTACAGTCTTTTCAACATTGCTATTTTGAAATACAGGAAGATGAATCTCTGTCAGACGTTTTGAAAGTTCGAATGGTGTTTGGATTCGCCGGTCAAGATTTTTTTCGGTCATATCAGCGATTAGCTGTGCGATGTTTTCCGGGATGGAAGGAATAATTTGCCGCACATTTGGGACCGGGGTTTCAGAAACGACTTGCGATAAAATCTGGATGGTGCTTTTCCCTTCATATGGCCGCCGTCCGGAAAGCATTTCATAAAAGACAATTCCAAGACTGTAAATGTCCGCCCGGCAATCAACCTTCCCGGAATCTTTTGCCTGTTCCGGAGACATGTACGCAGGTGTTCCGAATACGGAAGCCGCCATTGTCAGCATGGTATCCTGCTCTTCCAGTGATTTTGCAATGCCGAGGTCCGCAAGTTTTGCGGACCCATCGGCGGCAAACATAATATTATCCGGTTTGATATCCCGGTGAACCATTCCATGCTGAAATGCCGCTTCAAGAGCGGAGGCTATCTCTGTAACGATTCGCAATGATTCAGCGAGCGGGAGAAACGGTTGTTTTTTCAAACGGTCACGTACACTTCCGCCCGGCACATAATCCATGACGATATAAAACATTCCGTTTTCCGGATTTTTTCCTGCATCATGGACTTCGATCAGATTCGGATGTTTGATTTTGCATGCCAGTTTGGCTTCCCGGATGAAGCGGCTGACAAATGAGTTATTGCCCGAATCGGAATTCAGACTCAGCACTTTCAACGCAAAAAGCGAATCCAGAATATTGTGCCGGACGAGATAGACGGCTCCCATGCCGCCGCGTCCCAACTGTCTTTCTATTGTATATTTTTCAAACACTGATCCTGGAGTCAGTTGCTGAGAGAGACTTTTCATCCGGGCTGTTTCCTCTTGCTGTTAATTAAAAATCGGAGTTTTGGAGAGTTCCCAGAGAGCCCCGTTCATTGCTTGACACATCAGCCTGGCATACATGCTGACATCCATTCCGTTTCGAGCGTAAAGCCAGTGAACAAGGTAGTCTCTTCCACGGTAGTCGTAATTCCAGATGACTTTTCCTGTTGCGCGTTCAACGAGTTCAAATTTAACCCAGAGTTCATTCTCTGAAGTCCCATTCGGAGCTCCGAGAATCCAAAGGACAGGCGCCAGAAAATAGGTGATGCCATAGGAATAAACGCATCCGCTGTAATACGTGTTGGTAAATATTCCGCGCCAAATGTAATCGGTTCGGGCTTGTTCCATTGAATTTGCGCGTAAAACTGAGGCAAACAATCCGGACTCGCGCAAACTTTTTTCAGCGGCGTCCGCGAGATCCTCTTTGGGATTGAAGTGAAAACGTTTGACGGTGACAAAATCACTGCTGAATTCCGGTTCTTCTTTTTCGACATAACCTGCCGGAATGAGCGGGAGAAGCCCGAGCCAGAAAGACCCGTGATCGCCCGCCGGGTGAGCTGCCGCCTGACCGGCCTGCATCGGGTCAAAGTATTTTGTCCCGCGCTGATCAAGAAATGGCATGACTGAAACTGTTTTTCGGGCCATGCCTTCTGCACGGAATTTTGACATTCCGCCTGTTTCGTAGGAATAGTCAAACATCGCCACTCCGGAACATCCGGAAAGCATTGCGGCGGTCATGGCTCCTGCGAGAAATTTCATGGATTTTTTCATTTTGTTTACTCCTGTTTTGGCATCTGTGTAAGTTGTTGGTTCTTTGATTCAAGTGTTCTCTGACTGAGGATGGTTGCTATATGCATGGTTGAACCCATGCGGCAGAGTTCGATTGTAAAAAACTTTCTGTCCATTTGGTGTTTCTGTTATTCCTTCGGGTTTAGTGTCCGGTATGGTCCGGGCGGCATTGCCGGATTGCCGCGGTTTACTCCTTTTGAGGCTGATACGAAGCCGGACATTTTCTTCCATGAAGCCCGGAGATCCAGCATCCCGGATATGTGAAGTTCATCCTTGTGAGCTGAAGTCTGAATGTTGGTAAGCATGGTGAACGGGGATGCCTTTTGTTGCTGTATGCCGCTGACGATGATTCGTATTTGCTGGGCGTAATGGGAGGCAAGGGCTTCTTCGCGGAATTTCAGAACGGCATTTAACAGAAGATAATCTCCTTGAACCCGTCCGACCAAAGAAACAGCGTGCAGCATTTGTAAAAATGATTTTAATTGCAATGTCCCAGGTTCTTCCGGATATGAAAATTCTGTGAAGCGTCTTGTTTTTACGAGTACGGCGAAAGAAAGATCCTGCTGTTTCATCAGTGAAATCACTGGCGACGGCTTTGCGGGGACTGGCGTCAAGCCAAGTTTGGATTTTTCTTCGGAATTCAGTTCTGCCCGGAAATGAATCCGGTTGTCTCCTTCACGGATCAGAGACAGATTTATCGGAGGAGTTCCGCTGATTTCCAGAGGATATTCAAAAGCTGGCAGTTTCCCGAATTTTGATTGCTGGATGGCCGGACCGCCATTTTCCTTATTTACTTTGAGAAGCTTTTCGATGTCTTTCCCGAGATCTCCGGTGATGTCCGCAACTCCGACCAAAGAACAGCGGAACGGAGAGATTGAGTTGATGTAAAGATTTACGACACCTTCAAGATCCCGCCCGAGAGTGTTGAAAAGCGCGTCTTCCTTATCTTCTTCTAATGATTTTTTTCGATCTTTCTGAATCAGTTTCCAAAGATCCGGAGTCATTGCTTTTTCCGCTTGGCGTGTGTTTACGTAAACAACAGTATCTGCGGATGGCGAAACGTAATCCAGCAGAGAAGAGTTGCTGTCTGCTGCATTTGTATTGCTGCCCAGCAGAACTGCACAAAGTATTCCGCTTTTCCAATAGCGATTCATCTTTAGTCGATCCTTTCTTCTGAAGTTTTTAACAGATAACGGTTTTCCGCTGCGGCATCCTCTTCTTGCGGAAGCATTGCCGGCAGAATGGAGGCTGTGGAGCAGCAGATCATGGTGAAATTGTCTTTTGCTCCGGCTGCTTGAATTTTACGGACAAGGTGCTGAATTACGGCCGAAGAGTCCGTGTTGCGCTGAAATGCTTCGGCAATTACGGAGTCCGGGCACATGCTTGTCAATCCATCGCTGCAAAGCAGAAAACGGTCTTCGGGACAGACTTCAATTTCCGTCCACTCCGGAATGATTGCGCCGGAGACTCCAATGGCTCGAGTCAGAAGACGGGCTGCAGGAATATGTTCCAATGCTTTTATTCCGAGCTTATCGAATTCCATGCCGATGGAATGATCGTGAGTTAAAAGCGCGAGTTCTCCATTGCGCCAGCGGTAGATGCGGCTGTCGCCGACATGACAGAGCCATGCATTTTGCGGATTCCATGAATCGGCGAGAAAAAGAGCCAGCGTGGATCCCATCTGCAGAAAATTATGGAGTTTTGCATATTCAAAAATTTCGCGATTGGCCCGGAGAATTGCCTGTTGCACATTGCACTTCCGGAGCCCCGGGGAATCTGCGGCGGTTCCAGTGATGGCTTCTGTTATGCGATCTTCGACAATTTGCGATGCCAATTCCCCTGCGGAACCTCCGCCCATGCCGTCGGCAACCAGACAGCAGCCGTCCTCCGGGAGAATTGCGTAAGAATCCTCGTTGTTAGAGCGGACATACCCGGGGTCGGTCCATGCTTCGAATTGAAAATAGGCGAAAGACGGATTCATTTCCGGTTGATTCCCCATGCAAATACGGTTTTATTTTTCCCGGAAGGCCAGATCATCATGATGAGTTCTTCCTGCCCTTTGGTCCAGCAGACAAGGACTGAACCGGCTGTCTGATCGGTTACGATTTCATGTTTGAGTTTGAACCCCGCATTGGCAACATTTTTCATCAAAGCAGCTTTGCCCTGTTCAAGCGCGAGCGGGAGAACCCCGTTCATCCTCCATGCCTTGCCCGATTCATTCCGAGCCAATTCTTGTGTATTCTCCGGCATTTTAAACGGATCCGCCGCGATTGCACTGATGAGGGTTAGTATGAAAAAAAATGTAAAAAACAGCTTCATTCTTTGTCTCCTGAAAATTGGTCCATAACATCTTTTATTGCGCTGGTTGTGGATTCTCCTGAAAGCATCCACAGTACACGGGGATATTCAAAAGAGGGGTATATCAGACAGGGAAGAGAAAGATCAACATCCGGAAGGCCGACGATGTCAATTGGTGCTGGAAAATTCAAATCAGGTTCTGTTGTATCTGAATTTTCATCATTATCAGAGCCGTTGTTTTCAGACTCATTGTCGTTGGAATTGTCATTTTCGCCTTTATTGCCTTCGGAATTGTCTCCAGTCTCATCGGATCTGCTGTTTCCTCCTTTATTTGCGTCGCCTGTCTCTGAATTTGAATCGCCTGATCCCTGAGTAGAAGAATCTTCTCTGTTTTGGCCGTTTGAATCATCGTTTAACTCTTCTTTATTACCGGACTTGTTATTGTTTTCATTATTGTCTGTTTGCGGTTTTTGGTTGTGATCATCTTCTTTGCCTGAATTGTTCTCTTCACGGGCCTTCTTTTCTTCTTGTTGAATTTGAAGATTTCGTTTATAATACTCATCATTAAACAGGTCGTATTTCCCGGATTCCTGATTTTCTACATGTCTTTCATATGCCGCATCGCCAACAGATGTGCGGACTCCGGCAAGTAAGATATACGGACGAGGAGCTCCATCTTCTTTGAGATTCCTGTAAAAAAGATAATCTGCTTCATCCTTGCTGAATTTATCCGGATTACGATATTGAAAATCATGAATCAACCCACTGCGCAGAATATCCGGATCATAGGAGTTCCCCTCAATGAAATACTTTGCTTTGTCGGGAATAGAGGCCCCGTCAAAGATAAAACCGGCAGGAATTTTTTGAATATTCCCCGCTAGGTCAAGGAAATAATAATCCTCTTTCAACATTGCGTAGGTGAACGGTTCTGTATTATTCATATCCAGAAGCTCTGCCGTTTCCGGATAGTTGGAAATGTCGATAAACTCTATTTTGGGTTTCCCTTGTTGTTGCAGCTTTGCTCTTTTATAGAAGTCATCAGCATCGCTCGGAGCTCCAGTTATGGCGTCTACCGCTCTGTTAATCCAGCGTTCGCTTGTTTTCTTGAAGGCGCTTTTCATGCTGTCCACTGCATTTTGGACTGGGGCTATAACAGGAGCAAGAACTTCTTTGGGATTTTCTATGGCCCAATAGTGTATAAAATCCACGGTTTTGGCGATATCATCTGTAATTTCACTCTTGGACATTTTTTCCAGCCAGCTGTCCGGAAGACTTGTTGTTATTACATATACTGTCCAATATCCGGCATCATAAGTAAACTCAAGAAGCTCTACTGCTCCGGTTACCTGGTTGTATGCTGCAACAGAGGTAATCTTTTCTCCTGCTTTTGAAAGAAGCTCGGATTTTAATTTGCCTCCAGCGACGGAAGTCAGTTCTCTTGCAATCGTATCAAGCACTTCAACGGTGTTTTGTGCATTAGATATCCCTTCTGCTATATTCATTGCAGACGTTGAAATTGTCGTTGCAACAGATGCTCCCGTTTTAAAATTTTTGCTGGATTTGAAAAGTGCATCGGAACTAACGACTCTGTCAAATGCGTCTGTAATGGTTCCAACAATTTCTCCAGCATCTGTAATGGTTATCGCTTGGATTTTTAAGTTTTGCGGTGTTTCCTCTTCTGCGGAAAACACACCCATTTCGAAAGAGAAAATAAGTGTGAAGATTGCGTAAAATAAAAAGCTTTTTTTCATTTTTTTAGATTCCTATCAGAGCTCTGATTGTTCCAATTGCATCATCGGATGCCGGCCAGTACAAAAACAATTCGTCCAGATGCCATACCAAGTCATTGGCTGTCCAGATATTGTCCCTGTTATCTTCCCCAATTCGGCGGACAAGCAGCGTTTCGCCATTTTCTTCTGTTTCCGGCGCCCGTGTCAGGGAATAAGATCTTTTATAAAGCGGGTCCGTGTTTCCTGTCCCTTTGTGCTGGAGGCTTGAAATCGCAAGGGCTCCAATGTATATTCCGGAAACATGTTTCATACACAATTCCATGTTCCCGGAATAAATGGAACACCACTTGTTCCCGTTTGAAACTTTGATTTTCCCTACGTTGGAATGAAATTTATTGATGCGGTGGCCCCAAAAGTCCGGGTTCCCCTCTTCTTTTTTTGCGTATTTGCTGTATTTGTCACCGAAATACCACATGGCATCATCTTTTCCGGCCGTTCCCTCGAAAGAGTTCCGGTTGGTAAAATACAAGGTTGCCCGGTGGTAAAGTTCTTTGTTGATTTTCCGTGAGGCGTCAAAACGGTCGTTTTGAAGCCATGCCAGATTCCGGTTGGATTCCTGCAGGTAAAGTTTCCCGAGTGTAATATCCAACAGCAGGAGGGTGCCGCCTAGCAACAGCAGATAGATCGGCAGAACTAAGATAAACTCCAGCATGACTGAACCGCGTTCTTCTGTTCCAATTCTTCGCATCATAACCATTTGCCTCCCCAGATGTCGTAGAGTTTAATGATTTTTTTATCCTTTCCTTCTGGAATCTGGCTTTGGAGATTTAAGTTAACTCCGGGAATGACTGTTGCTGCTGCAGGGATTTGGTACAAGTCGCTGAAGAAGCCTCCATCGGCTTTTTTCCACGTGGACCAAAGAAGCGGACATTGAGTTAATAGAGATTCCATATTCGGTTCTTCCCATACCCATGATTCTCCGCGGCCAATGTCTCCAAAGTTGAACTTGTCTCCAAAAATCAGTTTCTCCCGGCTCTCTCGTCCAAGTTCATTGAATTTTTTGTCTCCGCGGACTTTCTTTTCCGGATCTTCCGAGGGCATGAAATCCGCACTTGCGATTGAGTAACGGAGCGGAAGCAGGGTGGCATCCCAATCGGTTTCGCAAAGATTCCACATGCTTTTCAATTGCGTTGTGCTTCCTGCGCAGGGACAACCGTCCCAGATCGGTGTAATCGTCTGTTCTTTCATTCTCAAACGGGAGAATGCGTGAGGATTATTTCCCATATCATCCCAGCCGTTGAGTGTATCTCCATTTACGGCGATCCAGCTGTTGCTGGAAGGTGAATAAAGAAAGGCTTCCGGGTATTTTAGATTTTCTGCGTCGCAGGTGGAATCATAAGTTACCTGATATTGCCGTTCCTTGTCGTAAGCTCCGTTTCTGCGTGTATGCCGGACTCCGGCTCGCGCTGCGGACATGGTCCACATGTAGTTGAATTTTGCATTTTCCCCGTGTCCTTCTTGAGGAATGTTAAAGGCGGAGAAAATGGTCTTGTCATTGTTTTCCTGAGTGACTTTCTCTGCATTCCCTCGGGCATTCTGTGAGGATTTGCTGTTTGAATTATCCTGGCTGAGCATATTGAAAAGACGGACAAACGGATTTACATGTTTCATTGCCGCTCCTACATAAATTGTGCCTTCGCCATTGAAAAAGCGCTCGTTCAACACCCATGGTTTGCAGATGGCGCCGACATAGCGGTTGTCAAAAATTTCCTTGTCGTCTCCATAGATACGGGCATGACCGCGGATTAATGCTGCATGAGCCAGGTCTCCTGACCAGAAGGAAAAATTACCGTCCGGGAACATCGCGCAACTTTCAAACTCATCCCGTTCAAATGTGGTTTTCTTTCCAAACACGGGAAGAATCGGACGCAGGAATCCGGAACTGCTGAAATCCATGGCAAACGTCATATAGCCATGTTTGGTTCCCTCAATCTTCTCTATAAGCGGAGGCAGAGGTTCCGCCAGTTTCCGTGCCCACCCTGTCGGATCGGCATCTAACAAATCGTTGTACCAATCATAGTCAAGAGCATAGCGTGGACGTGCTCCGCAGAACATTTTGGGGTAGTGATAGTGTCCTCGTCCTTTGCCATACAATGAGACGAAGCCAAGACTTTTCAATTTTTTCTTATTTGTGTCGCAGTGAACAGGTTTTCGGAAAATGGTGCAAACTGACCATGTCCAGAATGTGGTTACGCAAAACCATTTTGCTGATGCCCAGCGGTAGTCCGCATAGAGGGCTGTTGTTTCGGAATTTGCTGTGCACATGGGCATTTCAGCATACGGCCCGTGCAGATTGTCGCAGGATGGAGCAATATCAAGCAGATTCCCGGTCAGAGGATCGACAACAGCGGAGAACAAATCCTTCAGAAAGCTGCCAGGAGATTTTTGATTTTGATAATAGTCATTAGCTCCCCCTTCTTGTTTCCTCCAATTCTTTGTTCCTCCAGGAGTCTCCGGCTTATTGGTGATTGCTAAGGGGTTTTTGTTAAGATTTGTCAGCTCTGTATTCCAATTGTTTATGTTGGTCTCATTGCTCTTTATCTTTCCTTCATTTTTTTGTATGTCCGCTGTTATTCGATCCCGTTCACTCGGATCAGTCGTTCCATTCAGCTGTTCTTTTAATCTCTGGTTTTCTGTTTGAAGTTGTGCATTTTCTGCTTTTGAATTTTCAATGTTTGAATTCAAGCTTTCCTGCTTCTTTGCAATTTCTTTTCCTAAGTCTTCTTCATTGTCAACGCCAATTTCTCCCGCTTCCGGCGTTTCATCTTCATTTCCTCCATATTTACCTTCTTCAAATTTATCTTCTTCTGATTTGTCGGAGAAAAAGCTTGAGGCCGCATCAAGTACATTTTCGAATAACTCTGTTAAAGAGATCAGGTGATTGCCTCGGGTGATTACTTGTTTTGAGTCTTTGATTTCTGTTATTTCATGTTTATGGAATGGAAGAAGAAGACGATCATCATCGTGATATATCGCCTTGTAACAGCATTGTTGGTAGTCATTTTTATGCTTGATAAGCCATAGTTGACGTTCAAGAGCCAGTTCATTTTTATGGATTTCCCCTTGGTATCCACCCACAACTGTTTTTTTCTTTTTCAACTTCCCAAAGAATCCTGCACGTCCTTCATTCAGGTTTGTATCTTTATATACGCGCTGAATGCCGAGAGCTCCTTCACTGCGTTCCGTACCATACAAACGAACATTTCCATCGACCGCTCCCGATGATTTCCCGTCAAAACCTGGGACTGTCTGCTTTGCAAAACTGTGTTCTGCATTCTGGGTTACTTTTTCATCTGCCGCGGATGATTTCGCCACATAAATACCGCGTCCGCGGATAAACCACTGATCCAATCCGTATCCGTGTGTAGAGTCTGACAGTGCAATAGGGAAATGCCCGGCTAAAGATTTGGGCGACGTGTCTTTCGTCCCCATTTCCAGAAAGAGCATTTCATCCGCTTCTGTATTGTGCATTGGAGAAAAGAATGAGTCCGGGACGGCATTCTGATCTTTCATTTCACCATAGGGATTTTTGCCTCTGGGAATATGGATGCTGATATAATAATCTTCTAACTCTTTGTCACTTAAGCGGCCATCCTTCAGCATGTTTTTCAAGACGTTTTCAGCTGTCATTTTCATTGATGCGTTCATCTGATTATTGATTGTGTTCAATGTTTTGTTCATAGCCGCAATATTGTCTTTGTCGAAATCAATGAGTTTTCCCAGCAGAGCTTCCGGATCAGATGTTTCAGTAATTTCCAGCTTTTGAGTTAAAGCACCAACGGTATTTTTGAATCCTTTCTCAAACGCATTCAGGGCAGAAGAGAGGTTGTCATGCGTAAACAAAGAATCGTTGATTAATTTATTTGCAACGCGTCCGAGCCCATCTGACACAGATTCCGGGAGGCCGGTCGGAGTGTTTATATTGATGGAATGTTTTTGATTTGCACCAAGCCCGCACCACCAGGAATGCCCTTCATTTTTCCTGTTATGTCCCGGACCGGAGGCGCAGGTATCCCCCAATAAGACGGAAATCGGAGCGGTGATGACCGCTTCCAGGATTGCCCACCAGCCAAGTTCTTTATCCAATGCAAAAATCATTTGTGCTGCATAGGCTTGTGCATTGTCTTTGTCTTCTTTGAAACGTTTGCAGGTCAGTTTTATCCAGCGGTAGGTGATATAATCCATCTGACGGTTTGTCATTTGGACATAAGTCCATGACATTGCACGGTTTACGGTCGCCATACGGCTCAGACCATCCGCCTGGACGACTGCGGCGGAATATGCCGCTGCATCGCAGGCATTCTGGATTTTAATTCTCTGATGAATGGTTTCTCCGACCGCGTAAATTGATGCGCAGAGGATAAACAGAAAGAGAAAAATAGCCAGAGTTGACATCAGAACAAAGCCCTGAGTATCAGCGGATATTCCTCTGATACGGTCCCATACATTTTTTAATAACAGTTTCATATTTTTCAGATCCTTCTGTTACCAGAGTTTGCTTTTTTCCGGAATAACGGGGAATGTATCCGTTTTGTACGGTTTAGCCAGAGTGCATGATTCTGTCAGTTCAATGCTGTAATACTCGAATTTAGATTTTCTGGAGTTTTTTTGACGTTCAGATTTTGGATTATGGTAGTTTCCTGTTGCCAGGAGCCATGTATCTGCAGCATCTCCATGTGGAGCGGTAAAACCGCCAATGCCGATAGGTTCCTGCCCGGTCAGCGCTGGACTCATTTTCATTCGGTTCAATGCGAAAAAATATGCAACAACAGGAGCTCCCAATGGAATAAACAATGGGCATTTGAATGAAACTGTTACTTTCACCGCGGGGAACTGCTCATCAATTTTTGCGGGTGTTTCATCTTCTTTTTCTGATTTTTTATCATTCTTTTTATCTTTGATTTTTTCAAATTCTGTAATCTGAACAGACACCTGCCGGCGAATGTTTGATGATAAGGGAACTTTGTAAGTTCCTATACGAAAATTCATAAAATCCATACCGTCCAGAGACCAGCTGATCCAGGAGAGCGCCGTGCAGGCGACATGGTGTACAACACCGGTGCGAATCCAGCCTTCCGTATCCCAGCTGCCGTCTTTTTGTTCTATGGCACCGTAATCCGCGGGATTGTAGACCAGGGCTGCGCGGGCGCCGCAGTAGGCGGCATAGTATGTTACCTGCTGGGCAACCCAGACGAAGGTCAGCTGAATCAGCAGGAATATGATAAGAATGAAAATCGGAAGCACGAGAACCGCTTCCAGCATCATGGAACCTTTCGAGTCAATGCGTTTCATGGCTGCACCTCCAGCGCCCATGCGTAAAACTGTGTCAGAATTGTTCCGATTGCAATGGCGACGCCAAACGGAACCCTGCCTTTTTCATCTTCGCGCGGCGGCAGTTTTTCCGCTCCGGCTTTCCGGTCATAGCGCCAGTCGAAAATACTCCGCAGATTGTGCTTGAGACGTCCGGAGCTGACCGCTCCGAATGCCATCATGACGAGTCCGAGAACGAGTCCGCAAATCGAAATGAAAAGCAGTCCCGCACAGCTGAAGCGCAGTCCGAAGAAGATTCCTGCTGCGAAAATCATTTTGAGATCGCCGCCTCCCGCCCCTCTCATCAGAAAGGGGATCAGGAGGAATGCGGCGCAGAGAAGACCTCCAAGGAGTCCGTCGACAAATCCGGATATCCCGCCGAACACCAAACGCCAGACGAGTCCCAGCACCGCCAATCCGAGTGTCAGGGAATTCGGCAGCAGACGGAACTTGCAGTCCTTCCAGCAAAGAATCGCCAGAAGCGGTGTTACAACACAGAGCGTATAAATCCAGTACATGTTGATGACTCCTTGGAAGGTTCGCTAGTTATTCCTCGCCCTGACCGTTGGCAATGGCTTTTGCATTGTCTTCAGCGGTATTCAGCTGTGTCGAGAGATTTGCTTTTTCGCCATCGCGTTTCTGCTGCACCCCTTCAATTTGAGAATTGCTTGTGGACTGCGTAACGCCGATGATCTGTCCGAGCATGCTCTGGAGGCTTCCGCTGAACACGATGACAAGTCCGACGATCGCTGCGGCGACGAGGAGAGCGATGACAATGTATTCCATTGCGACGGCACCGCATTCTTCTCCGAGGATCCGGCGAAGGATTTTTCCGCAAAGAGTGTTCTTTGCCCGACTGAATTTAAGTTTTTTCATTTTACCCTTTTCTCCTTTATGTTTTATTTTAGTTTAAGGGGTTTTTTGTTTTCCGTGTTATGTGCTGCATATCTGCAGGGAATGGATCGCCCGGTCTGCATACACCGCCCTCCGAACCGTCTCCGGAGCTGCCGGTTCCACCTTCTGCTCCCTGTCCGTTTGCGATGGCTTTGGCATTGGATTCCGCGCTTGACAATCCGCTGCTGAGAGCTCCTTTGTCGGTATCGCGCTTCGCCTGCGCGCTTTGGATTTGTGTGTTGTCGGTTGATTGTGTAACACCGATGATCTGTGCGAGCATGCTCTGGAGACTTCCGCTGAACACGATGACGAGTCCGACGATCGCGGCTGCGACGAGCAGGGCGATGACAATGTATTCCATTGCGACGGCACCGCATTCATCACCGAGAATGCATCGGAAAATTTTCCCGCGAAGCGAGTTTCTCTTTTTGTTGAATTCAAGCTTTTTCATTTTTCCTCTTTTTCAGAAGTTTTCTACTTATATGTAGGATTCGATCCCTCATATTTTCTAGAAAAACTCTTATTTCTCCGTATTTTCTCCGAAATATTCTTCCGTTTGTGAATTTGCGATTGCCTGAGCATTGTCCTGAGCAGAGTTCAATGCCCGTGCAAGCCGTTGTTTTTCGAGTGTCCAGGCATTCTGAACTTCCGCGCTTTGCACATCGTCAGCAGAATGTACGGCTCCAACTACATGTCTCATCATGTTTTGCAACCTTTCACTGAAAACGAACGCGGTTCCTAGAATCGCCGAAATCACGAGCAGAGCGATCATAATGTATTCCATTGCGGTTGCTCCGCGAGGATGGCAGACAATCTCCTTTGCTGTTCGTTTCCATTTTTCCATTTTTCAATGTCCCTTTTCAGGTTCCTGTTTTTCCTCTTTCGGAGATTCAGTTTCCTGTTTTTTGTCCTTTTCAGCTTTTCCGCTTTTTGGCTGGGAGATTTTTTGAACCTCTTCAGTGTTTGTCGCCAGTTTTAACAATTGCTCCACCATGCTTGTGCAGGATTGCCAAAATACAACAATGATGCCAATGAGCGAGGCAAAGACCAGTATATCTATAATAATATGTTCCAGAGCACATGCGCCTCTCTCTTTTCGTTTTCCTCGTTTAACGGGGATGTTCTCTGTAACATATATGCGTTTGTTTTTCATTTCTTTCTCCTGTTATGGTACGGGTAATGCGATTCCGCAAAGAATTCTCTGAAAATACGCGACAAACGGTTTTCCTACATCGGGAGTAAAACCGTTGCCCGGCTCAAAGACAAGATACCAGGCACAGAGGAAGACGACTGCGACGGAGAGTGTCAGCACGTATTCCAGCGCGACAGATCCTTGTTCATTTTTATGCAGGCAGATGATCATTTCCCGACACCTCCGAAACGATCCGTCCACGGCTGTTTAAGAAACGGGTCGCCGGGGATGCCCTCTGCCAGGAGAGCACGTTCATTCCGCAAAACCTGTTCCGGCGGCAAGTCTTTGTTTTTTTCTATTTTTTTTGCAAGACTGCGCCGCAGGTCGATGAACGATTTGTTCAGTGATTTGCGGAGTTTTTTTGATTCTGCAGAGCTTTCGCCGGGAATCAACGCCAAAGCGATTCCTCCGGCAAGAATTCCGCGCCGGGAGGAGGGGGCTTTTTGATAAGCGGCAATCATATTCCGAATCAGAGCATTCCGTCGAGAGAGAATGCGGGAGACTGATTCCCGGTAGCGGGAGAGCGTGTTTTCTCCGCTGTTTACTGCGAGCAGGAGGGGTATTTCCTCGGCAAACGGTTTGTCTGGAGAGGCCGAACAGAATGCATTGAATGTTTCGATTGATGAAAAAAGTTCCCGCGCCCGAAATACTTCGGGCTTGAAGCGTTCATCAAAAATGGTTGTATCAAATTCTCCGTCAAGGGAACGCAAATATTCAAAGAAGGCATAGATGCCGATCATGCGGTCATATGTCGATGAGGGTTTCCTTGCAGAGTATGCCGGCAGTTTTGAATTGAGACAATCGCAGGCAAGAACTTTTTCCCAGGTGGAACCGGAGAAGAAGTTATCAAGATCGCGATCCGGGTTTTCCGGAGAGATTCCATTATGAATAAGGAATCTTTCAAAGTTCTTGAGATGTACGGCGATTTTTTTGAACCTTTCACAACGGAGTTCCATTTCCGCTCGCCGGGAAGAAAGATTTGCAGAGATCATGCACTCGGCAGGAGTCGGCAGTGGAAGACTGTGTTTCTGTTTGCTGAACTGGAACATGGCAACCGCATTCATATTCTTCTTGAGTTCTTCCGCGCTTCGATTCAGTAACTCCAGAGGTTCGAGCAGGGCGTCGCAGTAAAGTACCACCGTCCGCGAGGCGGAACGATGATTGGTTCTTCGTTCCATATAGCGTTTTTGGGATTTTTCGCGGATTGCACGAACTGCCGCGACAATAGAATCAGTTTGTTCGATTGTGCTGTAACGCTTCATGATTTTCTGAAGTTCATTATGTTCTTCGACGAGTGCGTTGATTTCCTTGGAAATGTCTTTGGCGCGAGTTATGGCACCGGTTCGGTAGTCCGCGGGTGCATTTTCGCAGACGGCGACAGCCTTTTTGAGCTTTTCGTCAAGAGATTTCAAGTAGGAAAAATCTTCTTCAGAATTGGAGATGCGATCTTCCGCTGCAAGAAGAGCGCTCAGAAGATTGTGTGTTTCCTGAGCATTTTTCATTTCACTGGCTGATGCAGAGGCGTTCCAAGTCCAGTTTTCATTATCCGAAGAGAGGAGCGATGCGAAGAGCGCATTGGCTTTCCGGATTCCCGAGCGGGTCGAGTTGTCGGCGAGTCGCTTCCTGATGGAATACCATGTTGCGGCGGTATTCTGCCAGAGGTTAAGTTTCCGGTTCAGTTCTTTTCTTTGAGAGGCGTCATTTTCTGCACCCCGTGCATCAAGTGCTTTTGTCAGGAGTTCACGAGCTCCATTGAAATTGCCGACTGCTGCAAGGCGTTCAGCTCTGAGACGCATTGCTTTGGCCGACGGGAAAATTGTTTGAACTGCAAAATATCCTCCGATAACAATGGCGATAGTTGCTGCAACAATTCCGATTTTCAATAGAAGATGTGAGCGGACATGAACAACGTTTTTATCCCAGAAACGGAAGTCGATGTAAGCGATGGAAAGGATGTCGCCATCTTTCAGCATGCGGCCAGTTTCCGCGTTTTCCTCCGTAAGAGGAGTTCCATTGACTTTTGTTCCGTTGCGGCTTTTATTATCTTTGATCCAGCAGGTTCCGTCCGGATGATTTTCTATTACCGCATGAAGATGTGAAATAAGCGGATCTTTGATTTGTATTTCACAGCTTTCATCGGAACCGATGTTGATGACTGCTTCTTTCAGGGAATGTATTTGTCCTTTTCCACTTCCGGAAAGCTGTTCCAGCCGATTGAATTCAAAAGTCTGTTTTTTCTGTTGTTCCGGAGCGTGCTCCACAATCAGTTTGCAATCCCCGATTGTATATATTTCTCCGGCTGACAGCTTTCGTTCAACAATCTTTGACTCCATGAAAAAAACGCCGTTTCTGCTTTCCAGATCACGCAGAAAAACCGCTGGCCCCTTTTTTACAAGTTTGGCATGTTTTCCGCTTGCTCCGCGATCTTCTGCAGGAATGATCCAAGTGCAGCCGGAAGCACGGCCGATTGTGACTTCTGCCGGCATCTCTTTTGCAGTAATTTCATACAGAATCCGCCCGTTGAGTTCGAGACGGATTGCGAGGTTGGTTTTCTGAAAAATCATTTCCACTCCTTGCGTTTGATGAGATCATAACGGAAATCTGCCTGCTGAAATTCTGCGGAGAAAACCGATTCGCAGGTCGCTTGGATTGACTGCATGGAGGTGTTGTCTCCGCTCTGTTCCGCATACTGATAAGCAAGTTTCTGGGCATTGTACCAAACTGACTGGCGAGCGCGAAGTCCGGCAAGGAGCTGTTTGGCTTCATTCAGACCATTGATGTCTCCGGCTGCAGTTGCTTTTATCAAGGCGCTGCGCAGACGATAGAAAACCTTTCCCCAATAGACCGGAGCTTCCTGGCGGAGGAAGCTTTTTGCTTCTTCCAAATCCTGGGCAACCGAGGTATTCCTGCGCCAGACGGAACAGCCTTCCCAAAACCATACGGTGTGATTGATGGGGATAATGACCATGCCGATCAGTTCACGGCGCAGAAACTGGTCGGCGCGCCACTGATACTGCAGCGGAACCTCAATCATGATCTGATGAGTATTCGCTGCATTTCGGAGAAAGACTGCATAGCCGAAAAAGTCGTCGTTGCCGAGTCTGCGCGTATAAGACACCATGGTTAGCGGAATTCCAGATCCGCTGGAACGGTTGACAAAAATTGTAACCCGGTCCCCCCCCCAGCTGAGAGTCGGATCCTCGGTTCGCTGATCTCGCATCCACTGTTGAACCGCTTCGTCATGATCAATGAAAAGATTCTTGTTCGAGTGTTTGGAATTCGCTTCAATATGCAGCAGAACATCCCGGTTTTTCCCCGTATAGGTCCATACATCTGTCCGGAAATTTTTCTTTTCGATCTTTGCAGAGCGGCTCGCCGGGAAAAAAAGTGCAAGATATGATTTTTTTTCGTTGTCGATTCCCGGAACTGGTACAAAAGTGTAATCCTGAAGACGCCGGCCATTTGCATTGACGGGCCAGGAAACATGCTCTTCTGTTTCCGGTTTCAAATGAAAGTACATGGAAACACTCATTCCAAGGAACATTGCAATGGCAACAGTCCAGAGGATGACTCTTTTTCTTGCTTTCAGCCGATAAGAATCTTTGATATCCTCCAGTTCTTCTTCGGAGGCGACACGTGTCTGGATTGCAATTGTCTCGGAAGAGGAATCATCTGAGTTTAATTCAGATGTAGAGGATGCCTTTTGGGCTTTTGTCGCAGTTGTTGCCTGCACAGGTTTTGCGGTTGAAGCTGGAGAGGCGACTGTTTTGCTCAGTTCAGCGTCTTCATCTTGAAGAACAGTCTTGTCATCATCAGCGTTTACCGGCTCAAAGCTAAAAGCGGTATGTTCCCCCATCTGAACCGTATCGCCTGCGGAGACATCAAGAGTATCGCCGATTCCGGCATTTTTCCCATTGTATTTTGTGATTCTGGAACTTAAGACTTCCATGTGGATTTTGCCGTCAGCACCAAGACGAACAATGACATGACGACCGGAAATGTCCGGAGATGTCAGGACAATCCGGTTGGTATGAGACCGCCCGATTGAGAGCGCCTGATTGAGTTCGAGCGGGAAACATTGATCTTTTATTTCCCCGGAAACAAATTTGATCTGCATTTTCATTACATGACTCCTCCAAGTCCACTGCCCATAACTTTAAGCAGAACAGGGACTCCAATGATAATAAACATTGCCGGCATAATGAATACGGCAATAGGGAAAATCATAGCGGAGACAGCCCTTGCGGCTTTTCTCTCTGCGATGTTGAACCGAACTCTCCGCATTTCCTCCGCCTGAATTTTCATTGTTTCGACGATGGAAGCACCGATTTCAATTCCATGAATAACAGCATCGGCAAATGCTGTGAAAGCATCATGCTGAATGCGTCCGGACATTTCATCAAGGGCTTGAGTTCTGGATTTTCCAAGTTCGATTTGGCGTAGCATAATGCCAAATTCAAATGACAGCGGAGAAGAGGAACTTTCCGTGGAAACATAGTAGCGGATTGCCGCTGAAAAGTCTACTCCGGAGCGCATTGCAGAAGCAATCAGATCTATTGCAAAAGGAAGAGTGCGCATAATTTTAGTCTGTCGTTCATCTGCCAGCTTTTCTATCGTCATAGAAGGGTAAACAAGCCCGATGAAGCCGAACAGCACCCCGGCTCCAATGACAATTCCACCATTGGAGGATATCATCAGCGTAAAGAGAATGCCAAGAACTGTTGCACCCATGCCTGTCAGAATTTCTGCAGCAAAAATATATTCCACATCCATTTTAATATTGGCAACAAGAAGCTTGTTCCGGAGTTTTTCTGCCCGCCGCGGTTGTAATTTTTTCGAAAGCTTGCCGAGTGTTTCCGTGAAGCAGGAGAGGATTCCCCAAAGTCTTTGGAAGAACGGCGGCAGATTTCTGTTTTCCAAATTCTTGAATTGCATTTTGGGTTTGTTCAGGAAAAAGGAGAGGAACAGATACGGTCCGAACACGAGCAGAAAAACTACTGCGTAGATTAAAAAATTGTTGTCTTTAGACATTTTAAACCTCCACTGTGATAATTCGTTTCAGAATGGAATAACCGATAGAGACAAGAATAGAGGCAACCCCGACGGCCAGCCAGCCGGAGCCGGTGGTTACAAGAGGTTTCATCAGAACCGGATCAATGCAGTAAAGCAGGATGAATGCCGCAAGTGGAGCCGCTGAAATAGAAATGGCTTCAAAACGTCCTTGTGCTGTCATGTTTTTCAGACGTTCCTGAAATTCTGTCCTGGCCCGGATTGTATCAACTATTTCATTAAGGACCTCGACGAGACTTCCGCCGGAGCGAGTTGTCAAGGTTATTGTCGTTACGAGAAGATGCATGTCTTCGCAGGGCATTCTTTTGTACATGCGTTCAAACGCTTCGGGAAGGTCAACGCCGAGACGGTGTTCCCGGAGCAAAATTACAAGTTCTTCCTGCATAGGCCCGCCAATTCGCCGGGAGACAGCTTCCACCGCTTGTCCTAGGGCAAGGCCGGATTTCATGCTGTTTGTCAGAGCCATTGTGAAATCTAAAATTTTTGTCTCAAACGCTTCTTTTCGCTTCGCCAATTTCCATTGATAGTAACGCAGAACAAGAATCCATGCCGCTATTGCAAATCCGCACGAGACTGGAAGAGCAATAACCATTTTTTCAACTCCGCCGGCAAGTTGAACAAGAAATGCTGCACATGCCGTGATAAGGGCTGAAAAGATCCGCCGCATCAAAAGACGGTCCGGAGAAATAAAACGTTTGAGTTCATCATAGATTGGGCTTACCCGGAATTCCAGTTTTTCAAGCAGATAACGGCAGATCAGGTGGATTGTCAGAAAACAGAACATCCCAGTCGCCGCAAATATCAGAAAAGTATTGAATGCGTTCATTTTCCCTCCTTACATTTTAGGAACAAATACACTCATATCCAAATTCAGACGCCCGCTCTTGCGGAGCTCGTCGATGAATACCGGAATATTTCCGGTCGCTGTATGAAATCCCTGAACTCGCCCGTGTTCATCCAGTCCGGTTTGTTCAAAGGTAAAAATATCCTGCATCAGAATCTGGTTGCCTTCCCGTCCGGTAATTTCTGTGATTTTGACAATTTTTCTGGAACCATCCGCGAGGCGAGTTTGCTGGACAATCAGATCAATCGCGGAAGCAATCTGTTCCCGGATTGCTGTAGAGGGCAATTCAAATCCAGCCATCATTACCATATTTTCCAAACGTGTCAGAACATCGCGCGGGTTATTCGCATGCGCCGTTGTCAGAGAACCGTCATGTCCGGTATTCATCGCCTGGAGCATATCCAATGCTTCGGCTCCACGGCATTCGCCAACGATGATGCGATCCGGACGCATACGCAGAGTGTTGATTACCAAATCCCGGATGGAAACTCTTCCTTTCCCTTCAATGTTGGCTGGGCGGGCTTCCAGACTGACGAGATTCGGATGAGTCAGCTTTAGTTCTGCTGAATCTTCCACGGTAATTACGCGCTCTCCTTCGGGAATGAAAAGAGAGAGAACATTCAGTAGAGTTGTTTTTCCCGATCCTGTTCCACCGGATACCAGGATATTTTTCCTTACACGTACAGCTTCCTGAAGGAAGGAGGCCATCTCTTTTGTCATACTGCCGAATGCAATCAAATCGTCAGTTGTTAATTTTTTTTCTGCGAATTTTCTGATTGTGAGAGCTGCTCCGCGCAGAGAAAGCGGAGGAATGACTGCATTCACACGGGAGCCATCCGGAAGGCGGGCATCAACCATGGGACTGGCGTCGTCAATATGGCGGCCCAAAGGCTCCACAATGCGCTGAATAATGGATTGCAGATGCTGTTCATTGAAAAAATGGATGCCGCTGTCAAACAGTTTTCCCTTGCTTTCTACGAAAACAACGTTGGGACCATTGACCATGATTTCAGAGATTCCATGCGAGCGCAACAGCGGGGAAAGAGGTCCAAAGCCGACTAGTTCATCCAAGAGAGCCTGACGGAACAATGAAAGCGGAATCCGGTTTGGTATTTCATGGCGCCGCTCTTTCAGAGTACGCTCCAATGCCGCTTCAACTTTTGCTCGCATTTCTGTTTTGTTCAGCTCTTTGCGGGCGTTGTCGGAGAGATTCAACTTTTCCAGAATATCTTCGTGAACGGAGCGGGTCAGCAACATGATTTCCGGTTCATAGAGGAGTGTTGCATCTTTGAATTCGTTTTTGAAATCCCGCGGAGCTTCCTCTGTACGAACCGGAGGTTGAACAGGCGTTTGTTCCTGTACAGGGTCTCCGCTTTTTAATGAAAGACGGTAATCCGAAATTTGTACAACATCAGACAATTCAAGAGGAGTCATAACTGTAATGTTTTTATCATTCAGTTTTGTCCCTCCGGAGCTGTTCAAATCTTCAATGAAAAATATTCCATTGGCGGAAATGAGCCGGGCATGTCTGCGTGAAACCCCATTCCCGGGGAGGATTATATCACAGTCGGCGTGCCGTCCGATTGTCATGCTGAAATCCCCGGCCGGGAGAGTTTTTGTTGTAAAAACTTCCCCGCTGGCGGAGCATACGATTAATTTTTTCATACCCGGCATTTTTGTCTCCTTTTACCAGTTGAACCAGCCAAGCCAGCCGAGAGAGCCGCGATGCCGTTTGTTTTCTTCCATCCGCTCTTTGTTATTCCGTTTGGAGTCGCGGTAAGTCGGTGCTGTCTGTTGATCCAGCGGAATTTCGATCTGAACATCCGGGTTGGCTTTGACTAGTCGCGGACATGCAAGGATCAGAAGAGTGATTTCCGACTGATTGTCAACATCACTGGAAACAAACCATTTCAGAACAGGGGTGCTTCGGAGAATCGGGAGTCCGGAATTCTTGGTCGCCTGGGAAATTTTCTTGGATCCGGCAATTACGACTGTTTTGTCCAGGTCGCAAAACACCGTCTGCGAGGTGGTGTCTTCCTGAAGATTATAAGAGTCTTCACTTGCACTGACAAGCGAAGAGTTCTTGAGGTCCAAGGTCAGTTTTGCCCGATTCGGTGAAACCAAACCTCCGGTAACCTTGATTTCCAAGCCATACTTGATATTCTGAAGACTGCCGTTTTCCAATCCATTGACTTTGACATATACGGTGTTCCCGGTATGGAGAGTGCCTCCTTTGGGGTCGTTGTTGGCAAAAGTGACATGTCCTGCGTTGTAGGTTCTGGTTACTCCGTTGGAGGTTAAGAAGCCGACGGTTGCATCCATGTTGCCGCCGAATTGTGCGGTTTTCCCTGTTCCGCGTCCGCTGACGAGGTCGTAGATAATTCCAAAACTTCCGCTCAATGTCGGGGTCGAATTGGAACCAAGAGCATCGGAATTGTCCAGCACGATTCCGGCGTAGACAATATCGACTTGAAGCAGGGTTTCGACAACGCTCAGGCTGGTCATACAGCGCACTCGTCCTTTGGACGAATCGCCTTGTCCGCCAATATCCAGCCACGGCTGTGTAGCAAGAAGTTGCATAACTTTATCCAAGTCTTTCTGACTGTAAAGTTCTCCTGTCAGCACAACTGCATCAGAGGAAATTTGCATGGAGAGCTGACCAACAGCGGTTTTTTGTCCAGGTTCACAAAATTGAAAGCCTGCTTCCTGAAGCAGTTTTTTCAGATTTAGAACGGTTTCTGCGGAAGGTTTGAACACGGCAAAATTTACACACTGACTTGAATAGTTGGGCAAAACTTTCATCAGATGTTTCCAGTGCTCCGGATTTGTTACTGTTCCGCGGATGGCTATCTGGTCTTCATTGATGGAAATGTCGAGTTCTGTGAGAGAATCCAAGTCAGTCCGGAGTTTCTTGAGCGTCTTTGCCAGATTTGATTTTACGGTGACGATGTAATCTTTCTGCATGCCGCCTCCGGATACCACAAGAGTGACTTCGCCGACAGCACAGCCGACAATCCGGAGCTGGGATTCTCCAGCTTCAACTTTTACTTTGTCAGATTTACCGGGGATGATTCGGAATGATTCAATAACAAAGGGGGTCTGGATGCTTTTTGTTGAACCAATAATCATACTGATTCTTTCGGCATCTGCATAGAGAGACAGCATGGTCGCTGTGAGAAGGAAAAATGCAATCAGCTTTTTCATTTCTGGTTCTCCTTTACTTCGGTCGGAACAAGAGGAATGGCAATGCTTTGAAGTCCCTTGACCATGTCTGTCAATGCTGCGTCTTCAAATTTTCCGCCATTCATCCGGTTCAGGGCATTGTCGTCTTTTTTCTTTCGCAGAATCGGGTACAGTCTGGCTTTGCGCTGAATTGCTGTCAGTGCAACAGCCTGCTGGGGCGGGAGAGAAAGAAGCACACTGCTGCCGTTGATCTCCAGAATGCTGACGCGCGGATAAATGACCGCTGTGACAGTCCGGTTCATTTCCTGAACTTCCGCATCTGCATTTTTCCCGGTTTTGACTTTTTCTTTGTAGGAAAAAGTTCCGATAATTGCAATATCATCACCGGGCTGAAGCATCTTGAGCAGTACTCCGTCGGCAAAAGTTACCGGAACACCCCACTGTCCATCCCCCAATGCACGGCTTTTGCTCTGATCAAGTTCGATATCTGCATAAAGCAGGTAATCTCCTTTGGCAATCGGGCGTTTTGCACGTTGATTGAAAGTGAATGACATATTTGCCTCGTCGATACAGTTTTTGGGAGCCGCGCTTTCAGGAATCGCTTTGACCGCAATCCGACTCTCCTGAATCAGTTCGCCTTGAGCAATTTCTGCTGTGACAATCAGAACATTGCGTGTCCGTTCTTCCGGCTTTTCTGTCTTCTTCATGGTTTTACTGACGGCAAAAACCGCAGCAAGTCCGAGAAGCACTGCTGTGATTAGTGGAATCACATTTTTCATCTTAATAAATTTCCTTTCTTTTTATTTTAGTGATTTTTACTCTATTCCGAATTCCTGCCTCACGGGATAGAGATAGAAGTGTGAAATGCGAGCTCATGGCTCTGAATATCAAGGTATGAGCTATATTTCCGCAAAGCATTTTTTTCTCCTTCTCCATATCTTTGGGGGCAGGAATGTTGAACAGTTTTTGTTTTCTCAATGATATATAGGAAAATACAAAACTCATTTTCCAAGAAAACAAGGACGTTCGTTGAAAAATCTTTTACCCTCAACAAATCTTTCAAACTCCGGAGTTCGCTGATTCCCGGAAGCATTCCAAAACCGCATCGTGTAAAATAGTTGTTCTGGATTATGTGTTATAAAATACTACTTATTAAACTGTTTTTCAAATATATGGGACGTTGTTTTGTTT